>Ga0207993_1000370_pt1 | contig 17959 bp, 16 predicted proteins | sample ETN01SmetaG_2_FD_185791 | JGI IMG/M metagenome (GOLD analysis project Ga0207993, IMG submission 185791) | Marine microbial and viral communities from oxygen minimum zone, Eastern Pacific Ocean - ETNP2014F12-01SV265 (SPAdes) (version 2) | ecosystem: Environmental > Aquatic > Marine > Oceanic ...
AGGAAAAAGATATTTTTATCTTTATTATCGGGATTTCATGGTTCTGGTTTTATGGCTCAGTGATAACACTTCAAATTCCTGCTTTTACAATAAATATCCTAAATGGCAATGAAAATTTAACCACATTGCTATTAGCGACATTTGCAATCGGTATTGGTATTGGATCACTTACATGTGAAAAATTATCAAAAAATTCTATTGAATTGGGAATAATCCCAATTGGTGCAATCGGTTTAAGTTTATTCACTTTTGATTTATTTTTATTCAGCTCTAGCCTATCTATAAATCATCCAGTAACTGCAAAAACCTTTTTAAGCGATATCAATAACTGGCGTTTAATAATAGATTTGACCATGATTGGTGCTTCTGGAGGTATCTTTAGTGTTCCTTTTTACGCGGCGATCCAAGATCGAGCTAATCCGAAATATTTATCTAGAATCATTGCTGCAAATAATATTATAAATGCAATTTTTATGGTCTCAGCATCTATCTTAGCAATAACTTTTTTATCGATTGGATTTACAATCCCTGAGTTTTTTATACTGATTTCACTAATGAATATATTCATGGTTTTTTACCTCAATTTTTCTTCGAAATTATTTTTTGATCGCTTTATTAATCTCATGAAAAGTCTTTCGTACTTTGATAAGAAGATCAAAGATAAGCTATAATGCGGTTAATTTGAGAGCAAGCCAATGAATTATTGCCATCCACATAACTCCAAAAATAATAGCAATTCTTCGGAGAAAAAATACGGAATAAAAATTATGCTCCCACCTGGAGATTGTCTCGGGAATGTAATTGGTTCAGATTGGTCAAAACAAAGGTGGTTCGAATCAGAAGAAAAAAGAGATGTTGCTTATGAAAACATGAAGATTCGGCATGGTTACTACCGAAAAACTGATAGCCCTACACAAATTATCGAAAAAATTTCCAGATAAAACTCCTTCAATAAGAATAAGGTCTAAAATGTCTTTTCAAGCCAGAATGATTTATACAATAACGGATGAAGCCCCGGCACTCGCAACACACTCTCTGCTGCCAATAATAAAATCATTCCTCGGTGAGGCGAATATTCAAATAGAAAAACGCGATATATCACTAGCAGGAAGAATAATTTCAAATTTTCCGGAAAAGCTTACAGCCGAACAAAAAATCAATAACGATCTCTCTGAGCTTGGTCAACTTGTAGAGCTACCAGATTCTAACATCATCAAACTTCCAAATATCAGTGCCTCAGTACCTCAACTAAAATCAGCAATACTGGAACTGCAGTCACAAGGATATGACATACCTGACTATCCTGAAAAAATTAAAAATGAAACTGATAAGGACATAGAAATACGGTATCAAAAAATACTTGGAAGCGCCGTTAATCCTATACTAAGAAGAGGAAACTCAGACAGGAGAGTTGCAAAAGCTGTTAAAGATTTTGCCAAAAAGAATCCGCATAAATTAGGTGACTGGGAAAAAAACTCTAAAACAGAAGTTGTACACATGACAGAAGGTGATTTTTTCTCATCAGAAAGATCAGAATTAATAAAAAATACTGATAATCTGAAAATTAAGATGATAGATGAAAATGGAACTTCTCATATTTTAAAAGAAAAAATAGAAGTTAAAGTTGATGACGTAATTGATGCTGCGAAAATTGATATTAAAAAACTAAAAGCATTTTTTGACAGTGAAATACAATCTGCCTCAAAAGAGGATGTGCTGCTATCGGTTCATTTGAAAGCCACAATGATGAAAGTTTCTGATCCGATTATCTTTGGGTATGCCGTCAAATCATTTTATTCTGATATTTTCAAAAAATACGCGAATATCCTCGATGAGCTTGGAGTTAACGAGAGAAACGGAATTGGTGATCTATACACGAAAATAAATGATCTACCTGAAAACAAAAAGAAAGCAATCGTTTCTGATATTGAAAGTTTATATAAAGAACGACCGCCACTCGCTATGGTCGATTCTGATAAAGGCATTACTAATTTGCATGTACCAAGCAATGTCATTATCGATGCTTCAATGCCTGCAGCTATCAAATCATCAGGAAAAATGTGGGGGCCGGATGGGAAACTTAATGATACAAAAGCCATTATACCCGACAGATGTTATGCCCGAATCTATAGTGAAATAATCAATTATTGCAAAAGAAATGGAGCCTTTGATGTAACAAATATGGGCAATGTTTCAAATGTAGGTCTAATGGCAAATAAAGCTCAAGAATACGGATCTCATGATAAGACTTTTGAAATCCCTTTTAATGGAAATATACAGGTATGCACCTCTTCAGATGAAGTCCTCATTGATCATGAGGTACAAAAAGGTGATATATGGCGGATGTGTCATACACAAAATGAGGCGATAAAAAACTGGATTGAATTGGCCATAAAGAGAGCCAAAATAACTGGTGTAGACACCATTTTTTGGTTAGATGATGAAAGGGCTCACGATAAAATATTAATATCGATAGTAAAAAAACTTACCCAGACGACTGAAGATGTCTCAATTCAAATTTTATCACCTCACCTAGCGATGAGGAAAACTCTTGATTTAATTAAAAGTGGGAAAGATTCCGTATCAGTGACTGGCAATGTTCTCAGAGATTACTTAACAGATTTATTTCCTATATTAGAGCTCGGGACTAGTGCAAAAATGCTATCTATAGTTCCACTATTATCTGGTGGAGGATTATATGAAACAGGTGCCGGAGGATCCGCTCCAAAACACGTTGAGCAATTCATTAATGAAGGACATCTGAGGTGGGATTCACTCGGCGAATTTCTTGCTATTCAGGTTTCATTAGAGGAACTAGCCAGAAAAACTAAAAACAAGAAAGCTAAGATAATCGCAGAAGCTCTTGATAAGGCTAACTCCATGATTTTAGAAAATAACAAATCACCTTCCAGAAAGGTAGGTGAGCCTGATAACCGCCATAGTCATTTCTACTTGGCTTTATATTGGGCAAAAGCGCTATCCTCATCAGAGGATTCATCAATCAACGAGAAATTTAAGGATGTTTATAAAAAATTGATGGAAAATGAAAAAAAGATTAATGATGAACTCAATAGTAATCAGGGGGAAAGAATTGAAATTGGAGGTTACTATCATCCAAATGCAGAACTTGTAGAATCAGCTATGAGGCCGAGTGAAACTTTTAATGAGATAATTAACTCTCTCTGAAAATATCATCAGGATCTGACTTGACCATTCCCTCTTACGGCGTATTTATAGCTAGTAAGTTGCATTGCACCAACAGGGCCTCTGGCATGGATTCGTCCTGTGGCAATACCTATCTCAGCTCCCATTCCAAACTCTCCACCATCGGCAAATTGGGTCGAAGTGTTATGCATTACTATTGCACTGTCTACTTCCTTGATAAATTTATCAGCGATTTCATCGTCCTCAGTCACAATACTATCCGTATGTCCTGAGCCATATTCAGAAATATGAGAAATTGCTTCATCATGATCTTTCACAATCTTCATTGAAATAACAGCATCCAAATATTCGGTAGACCAATCCTCATCTGAGGCTTCAAGTGCCTGGCTTGAGATGTCTTTTATTTCGCGATCACCTCTAATCTCGCAGCCAGCTGAGGATAGATCGTCAATCAGATCGGGAACAATTTCTTTTGCTATGTTCTTATCAATTAAGACAGTTTCTGCGGCTCCACAAATCCCGGTTCTTCTCATTTTTGCATTTAAAATTATCTCTCTGGCCATCTTTAGATTAGCTGATTGATGAACGTATACATGACATATTCCTTCCAAGTGCCCAATTACCGGTATTCTGGCTTCATCCTGTACTCGCCTTACGAGACTTTTCCCACCCCTAGGAACAATCACATCTATCCAATTACTCATAGATGACAGCATATAACCTACTGCTGATCTGTCTTTTATTGGGACAAGTTGAATTGACGATGGATCAAGTCCAGCATCTGCCAAACCTTCTCTAAGACAGAGATAAATAGCTTTATTTGATTCAAAACTTTCAGACCCGCCTCTTAAAATAACTGAATTTCCTGATTTTATACACAATGCAGCTGCATCAGCAGTAACATTTGGCCGGCTTTCGTAAATAATTCCAATGACACCAAGAGGAACAGACACCTTCTGAATAATCATTCCATTGGGCCTTGACCATTCTTCTGTTATTTTGTTAATGGGATCTTCAATTTGGGTAATAATATTCATGCTGCTTGCCATTGAATCAATTCGACCCTTATCTAACATCAGGCGATCAATCATAGATTCTGGAAGACCCTTTTCTTTGGCTGCTTCTATATCAATTGCATTTGCCTTAAGAATTTTATTGGTATTTTTTTGGATAGATTGAGCAATACATGATATTGCTTCATTTCTCTGTTGATTAGGTGTTCTTGCTAAATATTCTGCAGAAAGTCTGGCTGACTCTCCGAGTTCGATCATGAGTTTACTTATATCATTTGTCATATTATTTTATTATTTTGCTTAGAGAATTCATTAAGAGCCATATCGTCCCTATGTACGATTTCAGATGAATTTTTGTACCCTAACTTATCTTTTATAGAATCTGACTGACAGCCAATAATTTGTTTGGCCTCTACTGAAGAATATGCCGTCATCCCTTTACCTAGCTCTGTATTATTGGCGTCAATTATGGCAACAACGTCACCCCTCTCAAAAGTACCTTCTATCTCAGTCAATCCTACCGGAAGAAGGCTTCCGCCCTTCTCAAGTGCCACCTTTGCACCATCATCAATCTTAAAGCTCCCAGAAGTATCGAGGTAACCTGAAAGCCACTGTTTTCTTGTGCTTTTAGAATTTGATCTAGCCGGAAAATATGTACATTTCCCTCCTTCAATTAGAGATGTTAAAGGGGTTTTTTTCAATCCATCAGTTACAATTGTCGCACATCCAGCTGAGGTAGCAATTTTAGCCGCTTTTAACTTCGTTATCATGCCTCCACTGCCATAATTTGAATCTGCTATATCTGCCATTGAGAATATTTCTTCATTTAAATTGTCGATGACCGGTATATGTTTTGCTGTCTGATTGGTCTTAGGGTTTGAGGTATACATTCCATCAACATCAGAGAGCAGAATCAATAAATCTGCAGATGTCATTTGCGCTACTCTCGCTGCCAACCTGTCGTTATCACCATATCTCAACTCTTCTGTCGCAACCGTATCATTCTCATTAATAATTGGAATAACATCATATTTGATCAAAGTAAGTAGTGTATCTTTTGAATTCAAAAATCTTTTTTTATTTTCAGTGTCACTTCTTGTTAGGAGAATCTGAGCTGTATAGATTCCGCTAGATTTGAAAGAATCCTGCCATTCCATCACGAGTTGCGCCTGACCCATAGCCGCAGCAGCTTGCATTTCATTAAGGTTCATTTGCGATCTCTTTTTTCTGAGATAAGTAGATCCAATAGCGACAGCACCAGAAGAAACAATGAGTATTTCAGTACGTCTATTATGTAATTGCTCAATTTCATTGGAGAGATTATTGAGCCAGTCACGGTTAAACTCCTCATTATTATCAAGGAGTAATGCCGATCCTACTTTAATCACTATTCTATTGAACTGACCAATTTTTCCTACGTTCATTGAATTCTATTTAGATAAACTTTTGTTCGCATAAGACGTGAGTGTTATTTCACCCTTTGAAACTGATACGCTTCCACTTCTTGCTACGGCTTGAAGTTCTCCTATTTTTTCTATTTCGTGGACAAATTCATCAATTATTTTAATTTCACCTGTCAATTGAATGGTAAAACTATTAGGTGATCGATCAAGTATCTCTGCGTTGAAATTTTGACTCAACTCTTGAATTTTATTGGTTGATTTAGCATCAATTTTTACTTTAATGATCAGTAATTCTCGTTCAAAATGTTCGCCGAGGGACATATTATTTATTCCAACAACATCAACTAATTTCGATAATTGAGAATTTAATTGCTCAATTGCATCATTTGATCCACTGATTACTAATGTAACCCTGGAAAGATTTTTATCCTCTGTTGGAGCAACATTGAGTGATTCTATATTATATCCTCTAGTTGAGAATAAACCTGTCATTCTCGTTAGGGCACCAACCTCATTCTGCAAGATAACTGAAATTACGTGACGCATTGCTTTTCCTTAATATTTCCTAACTTAATTTTGCTTTAAATGATTAATTTTTTGAGTTTTTCAAATAAATTGATCGTATTGCACCTATAGTATTGCAATCTAATAAAATATAGTAAACACTCTAAAATTATTTGAAAGACTTATTTTAATATGACTACAAAATCACTCACAAAAAATCATCCGCTAGCAGGAAAGAAGATGATGGGTGCCGACATGATCGTCCAAATATTGGCTGATGAAGGTGTCGACACGATATTTGGTTATAGTGGAGGGGCAATACTACCTACATATGATGCTGTCTTTCGATTCAATGAAGAAAACAAAGATTCAGAAGGCAATCAACCAATGCCACTAATAGTTCCTGCAAACGAGCAGGGTGCAGGATTCATGGCTTCAGGATATGCGAGGGCAAGTGGCAAGGTTGGTGTTGTGATGGTTACGTCAGGTCCTGGAGCAACAAATACTGTAACACCGATACGTGATTGTATGGCTGATTCTATCCCAATTGTTGTGATATCAGGTCAAGTACCTACAACAGCAATTGGTACTGATGCATTTCAGGAGGCACCTGTTTCCGCGATAATGGGAGCTGTCTCCAAACATATTTTTCTTGTCACAGACCCGCTCCTTCTAGAATCTACAATCCGCTCTGCGTTTGAATTAGCAAAAACAGGTAGGCCAGGACCAGTGGTAGTTGATATACCAAAGGATATTCAGAATTGGGAGGGTGAGTTCCTCGGCTCGGGATCACTCCCTTTGACTGGCTACCGAAACAGACTAGAAACTGTAATGAATAATAATCTTAACGATGAATTGGCTAAAAATTTCTACAAATTACTTAGCAAATCAAAAAAACCCCTCATATATGCTGGTGGAGGAGTAATAAATGCAGATGCTAGCTCGCAATTGAGGCAGTTTTCTGAAACTTATAAAATACCAATTGTCACCACACTAATGGCATTGGGTGCAAGTGATACGACAAAATCATTATCACTTCACATGTTGGGAATGCATGGCTTAGCATCAGCAAATTATGCAGTTGAGGATTGTGACTTTTTGATTGCCATAGGAGCTAGATTTGATGATAGAGTTGCTGGAGATCCAAAGGGTTTTGCGCCTAATGCTAAAAAAATTGCTCATTTTGATATCGATATATCAGAAATAAACAAAGTTAAGAGTGTAGATTGGTACCATATAGGTAGCCTCAAAAAAGATTTAAATGATCTGATTGCATTAGGGAAAAAAATAGAATTTGTTGCAGATTTTAGTGGATGGCACAGTCACATTGAAAAACTGAAAGAAGAGTATAAATTAAATTACAATAAAAACAGTGAATTGATTCAACCCTATGAAGTAATCGAAGAAATTAATAAACTAAGTCGTGGTGAAGCGATCATATCAACCGGTGTTGGGCAACATCAAATGTGGGCAGCACAGTATTTTGATTACAAGGAACCCAGATTGTGGTTGACTTCAGGAAGCATGGGAACAATGGGTTTTGGCCTGCCTGCAGCGATAGGTGCTCAGTTTGCAAAACCCAATACATTGGTAATCGATATAGATGGTGATGCCAGTATAAGAATGAACATTGGTGAATTAGAAACAGCAACAACATACGATCTGCCGATCAAAGTTCTTGTTCTAAATAATTATGGAGATGGTATGGTTCGTCAGTGGCAGAAGCTATACTATAAGGGTCGAATGTCAGCGAGTGACAAATCCCTTCATCGAAAAGATTTCGTTAAAACTGCAGAGGCAGATGGTTTTGAGTTTAGCGAAAGATTAGATAATAAGAGTGAAATAAAGAACACTGTAAAAAAATTTATTGAGTTCGATGGCCCAGCATTTTTAGAAGTTATTATTGATCCGGACGCAGGGGTGTATCCAATGGTAGGTCCGGGACAAACTTACGATAAGATGATTACCGGTGATTGGATAAAAAATCGAAATGAGATTGTAGACGAAGAGTTAGACAAGAGCAGTATGTTTTAGTGATCACTGGTTTTTTCACTTTGAATTTCATCGTACATTTCCATATCAACATTACCTCCACTTAAAACAGCAACTGTCACCTTATTTCTAAGTTCAATTTTTTTGCTCATCACCGCTGCCAAGGCGACTGCACCTCCAGGCTCAACTATCATTTTGAAATAATGAAAAGCAAATCTCATCGCTGCTTTCACTTCCTCATCAGATACTGTCAAAACATTCTCGGTTAATTCGCTATTAATTGCGAAGGTAAGTTCGCCTGGTGTATCAGCTAAAAGAGCATCACAAATGGAGGTTTTATTGGATTTATTTGACACCCTCTTGTTTAGATCAATTGATCTTTGAGTATCGTTATAATGCTCAGGCTCAACTAGATATATTTCTGTCTCGGGTGAAAATTTTTTAATTGGTATTGATGATCCAGCACTTAGACCTCCACCTCCACAACAAATTAAAACCTGATCAAGAGGCACTGATTTTTCATTTATTTCTTCGATTATTTCAAGACCGACTGTTCCTTGACCAATAATAATATTTTTATGGTCATAGGATGGAACTAAAATTGCATTTCTTTTTGAAGCTATGTCTCTTGCTATTTTTTCTCTATCTTCATTGTAACGATCATACAAGATAACATTTCCACCGAGTTTTTCTGTGTTTTCTATTTTTGAATGAGGCGCATCCTCTGGAATAACTATGGTTGTATCAATATTCAAGATTTTTCCTGACATAGCAACACCCTGAGCATGATTACCTGACGAGAATGCGACCACTCCATTTTTTGCATCAGCTTGAGAAAGCTGACTCATAAAATTAAAAGCACCCCTAATCTTAAAAGAGCCAGTCATCTGCATGCATTCAGGTTTTAAATATATAGTCCCACCGCAAAGACTATTTAACTCATAGTTTTCAAATAAAGGAGTTTCGTATATATGATTTTTTAATCTTTTAGCTGCATCGATTATTTCATTGATATCATACATAAAATCACAAAAAACTAATCGACAAGAAGATCAATTTTAGCCGCACAGATAAAGTCATTTTCTGTAAGGGCATCAATTGAATGTGTTGAGTATGAAATCTTGCAATAATTATATCCAACCGTCATTTCTGGGTGATGGCCCTCTTCTGTTGCAATCCATGCGACGGCGTTTACAAAGGCAATTGTTCTGCTATAAATCGGAAAAGTGTAGTTTCTCTCAATCGATTTCCCATCCTCTCCTACTGACCATTCTTGATTTAACTCCTTAAAATGTAATTTAATTTCTGTTTCACTCAAAGCAACTGCATCTTCCTCGCAGTTTTTGCATTTTTTTTCTATCAAATTAGACAATTGATTTTCTCCTGTATTTTCTAAATTATTTCTTTGTTCTCATAATTACCAAAATAGTTTTCCAGGCTAAAAGAAAAATTAAGTTATAATTCATTGTAAATTGAAATAATGACCTTATCTATGGATATCTCATTTATGAATAAAAACAACTTTATGGAGAAAGTCAACATGAGACTACTAAGCTTACTATCAATACTCATTTCATTGGGATATTCCAACTTAGCTGTTGCACAGGATTGCTCACAAATTGTTGAATCAAACGATGCCATGCAGTTTGACCTCAAAGAAATGCGAGTTAGTGCAGATTGTAAAAACCTGACAGTCACATTAAAACACGTTGGAAATCTACCTCAACAATTCATGGGTCATAATTGGGTTTTGAGTACAACTGCGGACATGATGCCTCTAACAGGAGCATCCATGCAAGCAGGCGCTCCAAGCTATCTACCTGAGGGTGATTCCAGAATTATTGCGGCTACTGATATGATTGGTGGTGGACAAGAAACATCCGTTACTTTTGACATGAGTTCGCTTGATCCATCAGGAGATTACTCATATTTTTGTACTTTCCCAGGACATTACGCAATCATGAAAGGTAAGTTTATTATCGAATAAACTTTTTATATTAATACTTGAATGCTCTATTGATGTCCACAATCAAGAAGAGCACTCAAGTATTTAACGATCGTTATTTGTAAGCGCAACGAATGTTCCACCATTTCTCTCACAGAGAAGTCTCATAAGACCCGCAAACCTCTGGGAGCTCTGTGGTATTCTGCTCCCTCCAAAAGAATAAGGAAAACCAACCGCATGAATTCTAACCAGTCGGTTGCCGTTTTCATCTTCAATATTAATTCTATCAATATCATTTAGAACCACTTCCATTGAATTACCTTGAAACTCATCTCCAAAAACATAAATACTAATTTTCTTATCCGGAGCCCAAAATGATTGTATTGCATAAGATATCCCATCAGACGGGTCACTATCACTGAAAGGTGCCCATTGTCTCATTGTATTTTTTATTGATTGTCTCAGTTGAGGAGTGTCTGGCAACCAAGTTTTACCGTACTGCTGAAACATAAATCTGCCATTATCGTTCATGATTTGCAGCCCTTTAACTGTAGGATAAACATCAAGCACCTCGCTCAGTTTTCTCTCTGCCCAGTCCCATTTTGATTGCATGCTTCCTGAAGTATCAATAACGAAAATTATATATTCGCTGTCAACAGGTATTCCACCAATTGCCTCATTGGAAGCTCTCCTAAAGTCAGGTTGTAATTTTTTTATTTCATCAGATAATTTCTGTTTTGCTTCTTCTAAATCTTTTTCATTGTCATCAAGCTCTATTGGTTTTGATAAACTGATTGCGTACTCTCCTCTGACATTATTTAACTCTTCATTCAGAACTTCTAGCTCCTGCAACAAATTGACTGTATTGAGTTTTGCCTCACGTAAACTATCATCTACAAATGATGATTCATTTTGTATTTCTTTCAGTTGCTCTTCTAGTGATTGGGATAATTCAATTGATTCAGCTTGAACATTAAGATTTTTTGGGTCATATATCTTGCTGAGCACAAGTAGCAAAACAATCGCTCCAAATCCACAACATATACAGTCCAAAAATGACAGACTAAATGCTTCAATGTTTCTTCTCTTTTTCATTATCGCGACTCTCTATGGCCAATCCTTACTTATACTCATGAACGAACCACCTGTTCTATATGCAAGTAACCAATATGCTATTGATGCGTTGTAGTCTCCTTCCATTGGATAAAGCAAAATATTTACAGGTATTCCACTTGGAATTTCATTTTCCGCCTCATAATAAAGATTCAATCTCTCTTGGCCAGTAATCATTCCTCTATTGCTTTCAGGCTTATTCATTGTAGGCAAACCATCTACCAACAAAATAACATTATCAGGTCTTGGTACCAGCTGATTAATCTTTGCAAACGCATCTTTCATGTTTGTCCCATTTTGAGGAACTATTCGTCTCAAATTCCTTATCGCCTGATCAAGTTTCACTTTATCTGAGGCATCAATCCACTCTCCTTCAGTATTATCAATAACTGGCTGCACTTCATTATTGAATGAATATATCTGAAACTGACTATTCTCAGGAAATTGTGCGGTCAACCAGTCAACACTGGAGACAGCCTGTCTCCATTTAACCGACCTTAATTTGATATCGTCTGACATGTTTCTTCTTCTAATAATATTTATAATCTTTCTGTCTAACATGCTTGCAGAAGAATCAACTAAAATTAGAATTCTCTTTCCACCAACTTTAAGGCCTGTTAAATATTGACGATCTCCGTCTCCTGTAAAACTTCTTATATTATCACCAGTGTTTAATCTTTCTGTGACTGTAAGTATTTCTTCTCTTTCTTTGTTTAATTTGTCTATATCTGACTTTAATTGTTCTATTTTTTTTATTTTTGCTAATGAATCAACATCATTTTGTTCTAACTCAGCTTTAATTTGATTGAGCAAGATCAGGAGTTTAGTGATCTCATCGGATATTGTTTGCTCCTCGTTTTCTGCCCTTGAGAGTCTACTCTTGGCTAAAACTAAGTTCTTTCTTTCTTCGAACAGTTGAGACCTAATGCTGCTCACTTCATCAAGTGATATCAATTGATCCTGATCATTTTGCTGCTTAATTTGAGAATTAATTATCATAAATAAAAGAATTACAGCGCCAAAACCGCAGCACATACAATCAAGAAAGGACATGCTAAATTGTTCAGTTTGTCTTCTTCTTTTAGTCATCTTATCTCTCAATTGAAATCAGTTTAAACTCGATAGACGGTGAGCCTATTTTCAATAAATCTCCTTTTTGCAGCATTGTCTCTTCTCTAACTTTTCTCTCATTCAAATATGAACCATACCTGCTTAAGTCTCTTAAAATACAATGTCCATCTTGCATATATATACTGCAGTGTTTTCTTGATATACCTGGAGAGTTTGGATCAAGCTTTATATATCGATTATATGTTTTTACATCCGTACCAATGTAGATTGGAATATCACTAATTTCATAAGCAACATAATCATGCAAGATATGAGTTGGAGCGAAACTGTCTCTATCAGCTTTCCCATGATCAACCTCAATTTCAGACTCATACGGCAACACTCTACAAATTGATGGTATATTGTTGTCTAATGCGCTTGTGTTAAATCTGCAAGCACCCTTCTCAGGTTCTAGATCATCCAGTACTCTGACAAAACATGAAAAACTGGACTCTAGTAATGTGATTAAGCCAGGTAACTCAGCAATTTGCTGTGTTAACTGAATCACATAGTTTTCATTTCTAGAAAACAATGATCTAAGTTTAGTAATCAAGTGTCGATAATTTGTGTTTACCGCATCAACAAAAGCCGAAGAATTAATTTCGATGACCTTAGATACACTCTCTGAATCTATATTGATGGTGACTTTATTTTTTTTTGTTACCTCATCAATAATTGTGCTGACTTTGTTATAGAGCATCTGATCAGTTTTAGCAGAATGCATTGGATCATATCTCAACTGCTCAATACATGATTCTGTGATCAGTTTAATCCAAGTGTCGTAAAGCTGGAAAAGTCCACATTCTTCAATAAATATCGATTCTTCTACTGAAGCATCTTTCTTGTCTGTCATCAGTGAGGCTGTGATGCCATGAAGATGAATATCAAGATGTATTATTTTAGAGGCAAAATATTTTTCTTTTGTTGCCGCTATTGATGAATCTATAAATGTGATTATTTGAATACCAAGTGCATTGGCAATGCCCAATAATAAACTCAAATTTTCCGAATCAAGATAAGAGGGATAAATAATAATGATAGGATCCTTATTATTCATGAACTGCAGCACTTCCTTTAGCTGATAACTTACTAAGTCGGCTGACGAATAATCTGAGAATGAACTGGACCGAATCTTTGATTCAGATAGATCACTCCAAAAATCATAATTTATATTTTTAGGAAATATTCGCCGAGAATCCATCGCTTTTGATCCTATCAAAAGTCCTTGATCACTATTGAGAATAATACCTATCTCTCTGTATAAAACCTTGTCATTTTGAAAGAGGCAGATTCCAGAGTTATTTATATTTAAAATCGCTGGCGACAATTTGATTTCTCGTTATTGATTTGTATCAGTCTTCATATGTCGAATTAAGTGATCATTTGTATAATTTTCACTATCAAATACCAATCTCTCTTGCATCAATTGAAGCTGATAGACCAAAAACATTAAAAAAATACTGATTAATAGAGCAATAAAGGTCGAATTGAAGGCAACACCGAGACTTTGTGTTACTCCTGAGATATCCCCCTGAACAGCAATGTCAGCTTGCCCTAACGCCTCACCTATACCTCTGACTGTACCTATGAATCCAATAGATGGAATTGCCCATGAGATATATCTGATCATGGAAAGCTCAGATTCCAGTCTCTCAGACTCAGATTCAAATATAGTATGAGTACTCACTGATACATCCTGAACATTTTTAGTTGCTCCAAATCTTCTAAGCGCGTTAAGAAGTGCTCTTGGTAATACCATCTTTTTTTCTTTTTCATTTAGAGTTTCGATCTGTCTTTCAAGTTCTCTTGTATCTCTTGGTAAAATTGTCATTCCTTCTGCAACTGATATAAGATCGGCATCTAAAAGTTTTCTCTCATTTATTAATAATCCTAATTTAAACCCCATAATTGCAAGAGCCCACAGCATCAATATAAAGCATGACTCCTGTTCAAAATCCTTGATCAATACCCACACCGACCTTTCCCTAACATAATTTGGGTTGTTTTCAGCCTCAATACTTTGCTCGATTTGAATTTGATTGGCATTCGGCCTGACGACAGACACGTAGTAACCATGAACGATAATCACAGCGACAATCAAAGCAAACAATTGATATACAAATTCAATTGGTATATTACTTTTTTTCATTTTGCACTCTCTATTAAATTAGATCTTTTGAAATTATACAAAAATCTAAATATTAGTTGGAAACGGTATTGACTCATCCGCTGGTACCTCTTCTGTTGGTATGAAGTCATCATCATCTTCTCCATAGGTTTGATTATCCAAATCGGAATCATCGCTCTCAGTCCTTGTAACTTCATTCCCGCTACTCTCTTTTTGAGTTTGAGTTATTTTATTTGAAGAATTCTCCTTCACTTCAGAGGATTCATTGATAGGATCATTTTCCATTTGCTCTTGACTGGCCAAATTATTTTGGATTGTTATAAGGAAAAGAGATGCTAAAATAAATGATATAAAAATTAAGCTTTTTACATGGAATCTATTTGAGAATATTTCTTTAATCATCAGTATTTCTTGCTATCCTAAAGCCAACATCAATTCTTCCTTCATTACCAAAATCTCTATAAGAATGCCTGAGTTGAGTTATATTCGCATGTCGCCAACTAGAGCCTCTTATAACATGCTGAGTGCCAGATTTTGGTCCCCTAGGGTCTTTAATTACATCTGGTACTCCCGGTGTTGGAATTGAGTAATAATCACTTATCCATTCAGAAACATTACCACTTCCGTCATAAATTCCAAGTGAATTTGATCGAAAACTTCCGACAGGAGATGATGAACTGTAGCCATCATTATAATTTGGAATTATGTTAGGTAATAATTTTTGTGCTGCTGTGTCAGCATAATTGCCGTAATCATTTCTCGGTGGAAAACGATTACCCCATGGAAATATATAGTTATTGTTTCTCGACTGATACTTTATTGCCCAAACCCATTCTGCTTCTGTAGGCAATCTGTATCCGTTTGTTAATGGCTCGATAAGCTCCCATTTTTCAAATCGTTTTGCATAAGCAGGATTTAGTCCTTCGCTATCACTGAGCCAGTTACAATATTCAATAGCATCAGACCAACTGATTGATACGACTGGATTATTATCAGCAATCAGTGAGGGATGAACATCGGCAGGTTGACTTGATATTGAGCGAAATTTACTGAAATCTTTGTTTGTTACTTCTTTAGTGCTAATAAAATAAGATTGTGTAATCTCAACATTTCTAATAACTTCATTAGCTCGTCTTCCTACCTCCCTTCTTGATGAGCCCATAGTAAAATCACCAGGATCAATTCTCCTTAATTCTTGTTCTTGTGAGTTCAAAATAAATTTAATGACACTCTGACTTCTGTATTCTTCCTCGCTAAGTATGTTTACTTCAATCTTTTGGGGATAATTGATTCTCGGATTTATTTTTCTAGTAAATGTCTTATATCCCGGTTTTGTAATTGTTAAAGCGTGCTCAGTCGCAGGAAGATCAAGTATCATTGATCCACTTCCAACTTTTTTTTGATTAATAAAGACATCGGCATCCTCCTCATTGAGCAAAATGGATATCTGCCCAAAAATTGCTGCCAAATCAATTGTAACAGCCCTCTTCTCCGCTGAATTTAATTTAAATTGACGATCAACAGTCTTAAACCCGTTTTTAGAAAATGAAAATGTATATTCTTGATTAGGATTTAGAGATACCTTGAGAGGAGATTGTCCACGATACATTCCATCTAAATTAACATTTGCACCTGATGGAATTGTCGTGATGTCAAGCTCTGCATTTGCGGGTTCAAGTATAATGGGTCCTATATTTTCCTTAGTATTTGCAACAACCGAAAAAGTTCGATCCCAAGCATTAAATCCATCTTTTAATAAGGTGATAGTATGCATTCCCTCCATTAAATTAATAGAAGCTGGAGTTTGACCTATCTTTACATCATCCTTGTATATATCTGCACCGGATGGTCTCGATTCCAATCTTATTTCTGACCATCCAGGTATCATCTCAACATATATGTCTTGAGAAATATTCATACCTCTTACAAAAATTTCTCCAGAGTATAAAAGAAAACGTTCGGAGGTTATCTCAAGTTTATGATAACCAGAATCCAATTTAAGCTCTTTAGCCTGGTTAACTGCGATGTAATTATCATCAATATATATCTGGCTCTCATCATTTGTATTTGTATAAATATTTACGATTCCAGGAAGTTTTTTTAGGGATATGGAAACGATCTGGTTAACTTCATCAGTGACGATGAAATTCTGAATTAAAGGATAGAACCCGTCTTTTTTGATCTCAACAGAATAGTCCCCGGGTCTCAATAAATAGCGATCGCCAAGTGGGATCTTAAACCATCCTCCCTGAATCGAGAAAAGGTCGACATCGCGTGGTTGTATTTCAAATTTCACCGATTCTGAATTGAAAATATAATAAGAAGAAGATACTAAAAAAAGAATAATTACAGATACTGTAATTTTCCAATTAGCAAGATCAATCTTCTTATCTTTTTTAATACCATCTCTTTTTATCGTGTAATTCTTTGCATGAATTTTTTCATAACTGGAATATTCTTGCTCATTCTCAAATTCGGGGGCTTTTGTTAAGTAATTACTGCCCTTCTCATCTATCGAAATGAACAACTCTTCACTCTCAACTGAGAGGTCGATCTTTACTCCATAAAACTCAATTTGGTCTCCAGAAAAAATTTCTCGATCAGAATCAATAAGCTTATTATTAATTTTTATAAGGGCATTCTTTTTGATTAACTTAATATGAATTTTTGTGTTATTAACACTAATTTCTATGAAATTAGTATTACCAGGCCCAAGAACCTTCACATCAGATTCATTACCGGTACCAATTTTTACAGAGCCTCCAGTAGAAGAGACATTTATTCTCTGAGTATCATTAATCACAAAGTTATTAATTTTCAAATCATTTCCTCACAAACAATTCTGATCGGTTCTGCATCATTCTCAGGTGCTACCGTAAAGTCTATACGAACATCTCGATAACCATTCCTTATTCCAATTGCAGTATAATTTCCAGGTCTTAATTTGATAATCTCTTTTGAAAAGTATGAATAACTCCCAATCTTTAAGATACTAACATTTGTTAAATTATCAGAAACCAGTTGCACATCGATCGGTGTGCTAGCTCTTTTCAGTAATCTTCTTAGTTCACTTATTTGCTCCCCAAGCCTGGGTTTTCGCTCAAATGCAGATACTTTAATCAATAGATTGGTTGCTTCTTGTAAAATATCGATATCATTAAGACTATTATAATTCTCAATATAATTATCTAGCTTAGAACTGATATCAGTGCGAAACAATGCCCTGTTAAGCCCTTCTCTTGCAAACTGGAGATCTGGATCTGCAGTAAGAATCTCTTTATATAGCTCAACAGCATTTTCCCATTGCTCCTCATCTTCCAGAATAATTAAATCCTTTTCCACCATTTAACTTAGTACCATCAGGCATAATCATACCTTCTCCACATATCTGATTTCCATCATTATCAAAAATAGGCATACCATATTCATCTTCCGCACACCAATCACCACTTTCATTACGCACTTTAACTGTAACAAATAAAATATCCTCAGCATAAGATACTCCATATGAATGTGCCGTAGACATTACTCTAAGACCCATAGGATACCCTGTCTGCTCATATTCATTATTTGTATTAACTTGATT
>Ga0207993_1000375_pt1 | contig 17879 bp, 17 predicted proteins | sample ETN01SmetaG_2_FD_185791 | JGI IMG/M metagenome (GOLD analysis project Ga0207993, IMG submission 185791) | Marine microbial and viral communities from oxygen minimum zone, Eastern Pacific Ocean - ETNP2014F12-01SV265 (SPAdes) (version 2) | ecosystem: Environmental > Aquatic > Marine > Oceanic ...
TTATCAGGATCTAATTCAACTCCATATTTAGCTTTTACAATTTTTACTGTGTCTTTAATTAAGGTCAAAGTTTTTAAACCTAAAAAATCCATCTTTAATAATCCTGCTTGTTCAACAACCGCATTATCAAATTGTGTAACATATAAATCTGAATCTTTTGCTGTAGCTATCGGAACGAAATTTTTTATATCATCAGGTGTAATAATAACCCCACATGCATGAATTCCAGTATTTCTCAAGGATCCTTCGAGTAGCCTTGCCTGTTTTATCGTTTCAGATTCCAAATTATCAGATTGTGAAATAGTCAATAATTGATTTATTTTATCTAAATCATCTGGTGTGGCTTGAACTAAAACTGGAACATCAAGACCTGATAAACGGATGGCATCAGCTACTCCCTTCTCATCTCCAAAATTTGGTAAAATAACTAAAATTCCTTCTATTTCCTCTTGATGCGCTTTAAAAAGATTGGCGCATTTTTGGGCCTCAAGAAATGTCTCAACGCCCCCTAGTTTGGTATCATTGTCTCCTAATAAAATTGGATTAATTTTTTTATTTTTAAAAATACTTAAGATCTCATTTCGAGCTTCAGTAATTAAATGATCGGGAAAAAAATCTCTATTACCTATGATTATACCTAATGTTGTCGACATCTACGCCCTCCTCCAAGAGTCTTATTATATAATAATTGAACTACCCTAAAAAGGGCATATTCTTGTTTTTTTTAAACATGAAACACAAAGAACTTGAACGTAAATCAATTGAGTATCGAAAGACAATTTTAGAAATAATTTACCATTCAGGTGCTGGGCATACTGGAGGAAGTCTGTCCTGTATTGATATTTTAAACGTACTCTACAATGGTGTCATGAATATTACCCCTGAAAATTTTTCTTCTTTTGATCGAGATCACTTTATTCAAAGCAAAGGTCATTCAGTTGAAGCCCTCTACACTGTCTTACAAGATTGTGGTTTTTATAGTCAAGAAAATCTAAAAAGTTTAAATCAATTTCAATCTCATTTTATAGGGCATCCAACTAGAAAAGTTCCTGGTATTGAACATAATACAGGAGCCCTTGGTCATGGTTTATCCGTTGCTGTTGGTATGGCTTTAGGATTAAAAATGGATAAAAAAGAATTTCGCGTTTTTACTTTATTAGGTGATGGCGAATTATCAGAGGGATCCATATGGGAAGCAGCAACTACAGCTTCAAAATATCAGTTAGATAATTTGATCGTTATTATAGACCGAAATAAATTACAAATAACAGGCAATACCGAAGAAGTTAATCCAATCGAGCCTCTTGCTGATAAGTTTACTTCTTTTGGTTTTAGTATTTCAGAAACCCTTGGCAATGATATCTCCTCCTTAATGGAAATTTTACAAAAAACCCCAACTGAAAAAAATAAACCTAATATTATAATTGCTAATACAGTTAAAGGTGCGGGTGTAAGTTTTATAGAAAATCAAATTGCTTGGCATCATAAAGTACCAAGTGAAACGGAGTATAATATGGCCATGAAAGAGCTAGATGAGGCATTGTTAAATGTCTGATATAAAAATAGGCAAACCTAATCTAGAAGTTTTTGCAGAAACACTTCTTTTAGAAGCTAAAAAAAACTCTTCTATAACTGTGGTCACTAGCGACTCTCGCGGATCTGGGAAACTCGTTCCTTATGGAAAAGAGCTTCCTAAACAAATAGTCGAGGTTGGTATAGCAGAACAAAATTTAGTTGGGATTAGCGCTGGACTTGCCGCCTCTGGAAAAAAAGTATTTGCGGTATCTCCTGCTAGTTTTTTGACTGCTCGCTCTCTTGAGCAAATAAAAGCAGATATTGCTTACTCTAATCATCCTGTTTGTTTAGTAGGCATTAGCGCTGGAATTAGTTATGGGCAATTGGGTTCAACGCATCACTCTATTCATGATTTTGCTGTCCTTCGTTGTATTAACAATCTCTCCATTGTGGCACCTTCAGATAATTTTGAAACTACAGAAGCTATTAAACAAGCGGTTGATTATCAAAACCCTCTTTACTTAAGATTTGGAAAAAAGCCTATGATGGATATCCACTCCCAGAATGCATCTTTTAAAATAGGAAAGGCGATAATTGCAAAACAAGGTGAAGATGTTCTTTTAATTGCTACAGGAGAGACTTTACAACGAGCTTATCTAGCTGCTCAAATTCTTGAGCAAAACGAAATTCATGCAACAGTAATTAGCATGCATACTATCAAACCCTTTGATGAAGAAACTTTTTTAAATGAGGCCAGAAAAGCAAAAGTGATTGTGAGTGTAGAAGAGCATAGCATTTATGGAGGGCTAGGTGAACAGTGTGCAAGCCTACTAGCTCAAAATAAAATCAATACCTGTTTTAAAATTTTAGGAATTCCTGATGAATATATGATTAATGGATCTCAGTCTGATGTATTAGATCACTATAATATGAGTCCTGAAAAAATATCAAAAACTGTTACCGACTTATTATCTATAGATAAGTGAGTTATATCTCTTTAGACTCGAGTACTTCTTCAACAACAGTTGTTGTTTTTGATGAAGATTTATCCATTAAAAAAAAATTTCAAAAAGAACATCGACAAATTTTTACTCCTGAGGGGTTTGTTGAACATGATCTTGAGGAAATTTATAACAATTTAATAGAGCTTATCAAAGCAGCTGCTGAGATAGCACCCGACCCTCAGCTAATTAGTATCACTAATCAAAGAGAGACGTTCACTCTTTTTGACAAATTTACAGGTAAGCCTGTAAGAAATGCAGTTGTATGGCAATGCACTCGTGGTGAAGAAATTTGTGAAAAAATATTGAATAACAAAGACCATTCAGAACTTATTACTCAAAAAACAGGTTTAAAGGCGAATACTTTTTTCTCAGCTAGTAAGCTTAAATGGGTAATAGAAAATGAACCACACATCAAAGAAGGTCTAATAAAAGGGAATATATTATTTGGAACCATAGACACTTACCTTCTTTATCGCCTCACCAAGTGTAAAGAGTATGTGACAGACACAACGAATGCTTCTCGAACTTTATTATTTAATTGCATTGATAATCGTTGGGATAATGAACTATTTTCAATTTTTGAAATCGAACAATTTAAACTTGCTGATGTGAAATCTAGCTCAAGTAATTTTGGTTCTAGTAATTTTGAGAATATTTTTTTAAAAGAAATCCCCATTTCGGGTGTTGCTGGCGATGCACAAGCGTCTTTCTTTGCCAATTTATGTTTTAGCCCCGGAGACAGTAAGATTACTACAGGCACAGGCTTTAACGTACAAACAAATATTGGAACTTCATTTAAAATTGATCCTAATGCTTTTACTACTCTTGCATTTAGTCATAATAAAAAAAATTATTACTCTTTTGAGTGTCTGGGCTCAGTTGCTGGCGCTACAATTTCTTGGTTAAAAAATAATTTAAAATTGATTGATAAAGTAAGCGAAAGCGAAAGCCTCTCTCAAGAGATTGAAGACTCTGGGGGTGTCGCTTTGATACCAGCTTTTACGGGACTAGGTCCTCCTTTTTGGAAGGCAAACGCTCGTGCTGCTTTTATTGGTATCAATGCATCAACAACTAAAAAACAAATTGTAAGAGCCGCTCTCGAGTCTGTTGCATATCAAATGGTCGTATATCTAGAATTTCTGCAGAGAGATAATAAGTTTGAATTAAAAAATCTCATAGTGGATGGGGGGATGATTAAAAATAAATTATTCCTTCAAATGATTGCAGATCTATTAAAGATTGAAATTATGGTACCCGAAATAGAAGAGATGTCTTTGTATGGGGCGTTGCTATTTGGAATACAGCAACAAAAAAATATTTCTGAGTTGAAAGATTTAAATAAATTTGCGGTAAAACGAAAAGCTATAAAATACCAAGAAAATCAGGGTCTTCAGAGATCTTTTCATCATTGGAAAAAATTAATTGATATATATTTCATATCAAATCAAGAGAAAAATTAAGAATTATTATTACAACAATACCTAAATTTAAGTTAATCTTAAACTGATATAGAAGGAGGAATGCTATGAGAAAATTATCTCTAGTACTAGCTTCATTATTGGCTGTTGCTTTTTCTTTTGCAACTATGCCTGCAAAAGCAGGAAGTCATGCTATTGAAGCTTGCTTAATTACTAAAACTGATATCAACCCGTTCTTTGTTAAAATGAAAGAAGGTGCTGAGGCACGTGCAAATGAACTTGGTGTTAAATTATCATTCTTTGCGGGTAAAATTGATGGTGACCACGAAACTCAAGTGAGAGCTGTTGAAACTTGTATCGCTTCTGGAGCGAAAGGTATTTTAATTGCCGCTTCAGATACAAAAGCGATCGTACCTGTTCTTAAAAATGCACAAGATAACGGTCTTCTAGTTATTGCACTAGATACTCCGCTTGAGCCTATTACTGCTGCTGACTCTACTTTTGCAACAGATAACTTTAAAGCCGGTGAATTAGGCGGTGCTTGGGTAGCTGCAAAATTAGGAGCTGATGCTGCTAATGCTAAAATTGCAATGTTAGATCTTAATGAAAGTCAGCCATCTGTTGGTGTTCTTAGAGACCAAGGTTTCTTAACTGGTTTTGGTATTGACGTAAAAGACGTATCAAAATGGGGTGATGAAGATGACCCACGTATCATTTGTAACGAAGTTACTAATGGTAATGAAGAAGGTGGAAGAACCGCAATGGAAAAATGTCTACAAAGAGATCAAGACATTAATGTTGTTTACACAATCAATGAGCCAGCTGCTGTAGGTGCTTATGAAGCGCTTAAGGCGATTGGTAAAGATGATGGTAGCGTTCTTATTGCTTCAGTTGACGGTGGTTGCCCTGGTGTAGCTGACGTTGAAAGAGGTATTATTGGAGCAACATCTCAACAGTACCCACTATTAATGGCTTCACTAGGTGTTGAGGCTATTAAAGCATGGGCTGAAGATGGAACCAAACCTGAAAATACTCCAGGACTTGATTTCTATAACACAGGTGTGAACCTAGTTACTGATAATGCAGCTGCGGGTGTAGAGTCTATTAGTGTCAAAGAAGGCATGGATAGATGTTGGGGCTAATCCAATAATAAATCAATTTTTCAGGGCAGATTAAATTCTGCCCTGATATCTAAAAGAATATTTGATGAATAAAATATCTGATGACATCTCTAAGGATCTTAAAGACCAACCTAAATTTTCTGGTGATATTGGTTCAAAAGATCAAGATCACCATTCATTTGAATTAGGTGAACAAACAACATTAAAAAAAATTCAACATTTCCTTCATGGAAATCCTACCATTGTTCCAGTAATTATTTTAATTCTCAGCGTTATAGGTTTTGGTTTTATAGCCGGTGGGAAATTTTTCTCTGCATTTAATTTATCTTTAATTGTTCAACAAGTGACAATCGTTGGAATTTTAGCTGCAGCTCAAACTTTAATTATTTTAACAGCAGGTATTGATTTAAGTGTTGCAGCCATGATGGTGCTTGCATCAGTGTTCATGGGAAAACTTTCTGTCGAAATGGGGATCCCTACTTTACCTGCTATCATGGTTGGAATGATTTCAGGGGTTGCTACTGGTGCCTTTAATGGATTGCTAGTTACAAGACTTCGACTTCCTCCCTTTATTGTTACTTTAGGGACATGGAATATATTTTTTGCTTTAGTAATTTTCTTCACTGGATCTCAATCAATTAGAAGTTCAGATATTGAAATTAATGCCCCCCTTCTTCATTTTTGGGGTGAAAGAATAAATCTGGGTGGTTTTGTATTTACTTATGGTGCATTTCTTATGATTGGTATATTTGTCTTTTTGTGGTTTTTACTGAACAAGACAGCATGGGGTCGCCATGTTTATGCTATAGGAGATGATAAAGATGCAGCAGAACTATCTGGGATAAGAACAGATCGAATGTTGGTGTCTATCTATGCCGTAGCAGGTTTAGTTGTTGCAATAGGTGCTTGGGTCTCTATTGGTCGAGTGGGGTCTGTTTCTCCAACAAGCTTTTATGAAGGAAACCTTGACTCAATAACAGCAGTTGTGATTGGTGGTACATCCTTATTTGGAGGTCGAGGAACAATTATAGGTTCTCTTTTTGGAGCGTTAATCGTTGGTGTCTTTAGCTCAGGTTTGTCTATCGCGGGTTTAGATGTTTTATGGCAAAGATTTGCCTTAGGTTGTCTAATTATTATTGCTGTTGGTATAGATCAGTGGATTAGAAAGGTGTCAAATTAATGGAACCTATCCTTGTAGCTAAAAATTTATCTAAGAAGTATGGTAAGGTTGTGGCATTAGACGATGCTAACTTAGAGCTCTATCCTGGGGAAGTTCTAGGAGTAATCGGAGATAACGGTGCAGGAAAATCAACACTTATTAAGGTACTTTGTGGTGCTGTCATTCCGGACAGCGGTGAAATTTTATTGGATGGTAAACAGGTTAGTTTTACATCTCCAATAGAGGCCAGAACACTTGGAATTGAAACAGTTTATCAAAACTTAGCTCTCTCTCCTGCTTTATCAATAACCGATAATATGTTTTTGGGTCGAGAAATCAGACAAAAAGGTTTTATGGGTAAATTTTTAAAATTTCTGGATAAAAAAGCTATGGCTGAAGAAGCGAGAAAAAGACTTTCAGAATTAGGACTTCTAACTATTCAAAATATAAATCAGCTTGTAGAAACTCTATCTGGTGGTCAACGTCAGGGTGTCGCTGTAGCACGCGCCACTTCCTTTGGTACTAAGGTTGTAATCATGGACGAACCTACTGCTGCTTTAGGCGTAAAGGAAAGTCGAAGAGTTTTAGAGTTAATTGGTGAGGTGAGAGCAAGAGGGATACCTATTATATTGATCTCTCATAATATGCCTCACGTTTTTGAAGTAGCTGACAGAATTCATATCCATCGTCTAGGCACAAGATTATGTGTTATTGACCCCAAAAAATATGAAATGTCTGATGCTGTTGCTTTTATGACTGGCGCCAAAGAACCACCTGCAAATTAATTTTGCAAATAGTAATCTGCTTTAATACTATTTTTAATTACACTAACTCCATTGGGTAAATCATTTTCATAAACTTTTTGATTGATTTGGTCCTGATTTAAATCAAAACCTTTCCATCTTTCAATTAATCTCTTTTCAAGAATTGATTCTTCGCAATGAATCATGATGCTTGAGTCAAAATAATCTACAAGAGTGTTCCATGGATGTGAATTTAATAAAAGATAATTCCCTTCAACAATGATGGTTTTTTTATTTTCCGTAATGGTGACTGCTGACGATCTTGATAATTCTAAAGAGCGATCAAAAATGGGGATAACAACCTCTGGTTCATTAGCTAACCTGATCAGAAAATTTTTTAGACCCATGACATCAAATGTTTCTGGTGAACCTTTACGAGGAAGAAGATTTTTAGAATTTAAAATTGCATCATCAAAGTGAAAACCATCCATTTGCAATATTTCTGAAGGAAAGCCTTTAGCATTAAGATCCTCGTTTAATTTATTAGATATTGTACTTTTCCCAGATGCCGGGGGCCCGGCTAGAGCAATAAAATAACGATTTTGAGAGTTATTTTGGTCTAAATTATAAGTCAAGATTGACAACAACTCGTAGTAATCAAGAGTTTTCATAAGTTCCTTTTACTCCTCTTTGATGTAAAAATTTTTCCAGTTTTGAAATCTTTCATTTAATAAATCAGAAAGCTTAGGATCTCTCTCGATTGTTTTGATAACTTTTGGAGCAGAAAGGGATTCTTTAGGTTTTAGATTATTAAATCCCATAAATGCAATACGAGCCGCACCATAAGCAGCCATCGCCTCTGATGCATCAGTAAGAGATAAATTTCGATTTAAAATTGAAGCAAGTAATTTTAGCCATGAATCATTTTTGGAACCACCGCCGATTGCATAAATATTTTCTAATTTTATTCCAGTTTTTGATAAGGCTTGATAGTTGTCATTGAGGCCAAAAGAAATTCCTTCAATTAAAGCATAAATTAGAGAAGTCCTATCACTGTCAATTCCCATTTGATGAAAGCTTGCCCTTGCATGAGGATCATTAATTGGAGTCCGTTCACCAGTTAAATAAGGGAGAAAATAAGGAGCATTATTTATTTCCTCTTTAGAGCTTAAAACTTTTGATAATTTTTCTGTAATTTCATTAATAGAAGAGTCGAAAGTATTTATAAACCAATTAACATTGGAGGTGCATGAAAGCATCACGGACATTAAATGCCAAGTATCAGGTAAGCAATGACAAAAAGAATGTATGGCATCATCATAATTTTTTAAAAAACTTTTTGTTGAACCAAAAATTACACCCGATGTTCCTAAAGAAAGGGAGGCATCGCCTTCTTCGTATAATCCAAGTCCAACAGCGGCAGCAGCATTATCTCCTGCCCCACCATAAACTTTACAGCTTGCATCAAAACCATATTGTTCGGCTATCTCTTTTTTTAAAATTCCAGTTTGTTCAGTTCCCTCACATAATGCAGGCATTTGGTCTAATCTCATTGAACTAGCCTCTAATAAAACAGATGACCATTTGCGATGACCAACATCTAACCAATATGTTCCAGATGCATCAGATAAATCGCTAAAGTATTCTCCAGTGAGATAAAGTCTTAGATAATCTTTTGGTAACAAGACTTTATGTATTTGATCAAATATTTTTTGTTCATTGTACTTAAGCCATAATACTTTGGGGGCAGTAAAACCAGCCATTGCAATGTTTCCAGAGATATCCAAAACTGAACTATCTGACATAATTTCCTTACAAGCTTGATGACTTCGGGTGTCATTCCACATCATACAAGGTCTTAAAACTTCGTTATTTTTATCAATACAGGTCGCACCATGCATATGACCAGAAAAGGAAATAGATTTAATTTTATTTAATTTAATATCTTTTTTTAATTTAAGAAGGCATTGATCGAGGGCCTTAATCCATTGTCTTGGATCTTGCTCAGACCATCCAGTATGAAGGTTTGTTAATGGAATTTCTTCACTGGATACTGATTTGATAAGTTCTTGTTCTTCCCCGATGAGCAGACACTTCATAGAGGAAGTTCCTAAATCGATACCTAAATACATTGTAGATATTATATACAAGTCATGGGGTTTTTCTATTTATACAATTAAAGAAAGTGATAAATTATACTGATGCCAAAATCACTTAAAATAAAGTTAGAAAAAATTAGAAATCAAAAATACAAATCAAAGGATTTTATCATAGCGGATGCTAAAGATGGAGATCTAGCTATGGGAATAACTACCCCTGGGCCTCTAAGAGATAATCAAGGAAAAATTATTCAAGGCTTTAAAAAACTTAAAGATTATAAAAAGGCAATGGAGGTTATGACGAAATCTAATTTAGTTGACATTATGTTAATGTCAGCTTCTGTGGGAGAGTCTTTGGTAGAAAAAAAAATATTTAAAAGCTCTCCAGTTACCCCAGCTATAAGAATGAATGATACAAGTGATATTTGGTTAATGAGAAATAGTAATTATCGCTCCACCAATCCTCGTCCCTTTCGATCTGCAAGAATTGATAGAGTTAGTAAATTAGTTAATCTTGGATTGTTTTCTGTGACATTTTCTAAAAATGTAGATTTTGATTTAGCAATGCTTAATTCTTATAGAAATTTTAGGATGGAGTCCTTGAAATATAAATTTTCCCATTTTTTAGAAGTATTTAACCCCCCTATAGATATAGGAATGAATAATGAGGAATTAGGTGACTATGTTAATGATTGTATTATCAAAGCTATTGCAGGACAAACAAAAGAGGAAAGACCACTTTTTTTAAAGATTGCGTACAATGGCCCAAAAGCTATGGAGGATTTAGCAAGTTACGATTCAGAGAATTTAATAGTTGGAATTTTGGGAGGCAGTAAAGGGACAACGAGAGATTGTTTTGAATTAATTCATAAGGCCAGTAAATATGGAGCAAAAGTTGCTCTTTTTGGAAGGAAAATTAACCTCTCAGAGAATCCAATTGGCTTACTTAAATTAATGAGAAAAGTTGTGGAAGAAAATACGACCCCAAAAGAGGCTGTCAAAATCTATCATGATCAACTTAACAAGAAAAAATTAATCCCTGATCGAAGCCTTAAAAAAGATCTTGAAATTACTGACTCAATTTTAAAATTATAATTTCTTTATATTAGGAAGGTTTCCTGATGATGAGTCTATTTTCATCATAGCGCTACCCGCACCATGTGCTTTTTTTAATATTTTTTTCATATCCCAAGACTCATGCACTCCATAAATAAACGCTGCGCAGAATGCATCACCCGCACCTACGGAATTAATTATTTTTTTTCTATTAATTGTCTTAGAACTCGTATGAATAATTTCATCTCGAGAAATATACAATGATTCTTTTGAATGATGTATAACCAAAGCTTTACTAATTCCTTTTGAAAATAATTTTTTTGATATATTGATAAGTAATTTTTTATTTAATCTTTTTTTTGAGTTGATTACTGTTTTTTTAAATAATAATTCTGCTTCGATTTCATTTAAAAGCAAATAATCAGTAAAAGGTAGTGCGCTTAATACTATTCTTTGAAAAGAAGGATCATTATTAGAAACTAAATCTAAAACTGTGGTAATATCTTTTTTTTTTGCTTGTGATAAAACTCTAGAAAGGCGAGTGTTTTTTCCAGAAAATTTATCTAAATTTCCTAAAAGAGTAATATAACCAACGTATAGAATTTTAGGATCAGATTTTAATTTTTGGATTTGAAAATGATTTATATCTAATAAGTTATTTGCTCCAGCATGATACAAAAATGTTCTTTCATTTTGTTTTTCAAACATACATACCGTATGGGAAGTAGGAGCTTTTTGAGTCGGTTTTAAGAATTTTGTGTCAATTTTATTTTTGCGACAATGTTTTTTTATATAACTCGCATTTTCATCTACTCCAATCGAACCCATGGCAATCATAGGATATTTAAATCCAAGGGAGTATAAATCCGAGAGTACATTTGAAGGCCCACCTCCCACACACTGGAAGCTCTCAATTATAGGTTCTAATTTACCCCGCTGTGGTAAAGTGTTGATTTTGTATGTCGTATCTACACACCACATACCTAGTCCAATAATTCCTTTGGGCATTAAATTTCATTCCACAAAGGATGAACGGGCTCTTCATCTTCTTCTATTTTTGTAAAACGACCCACTGGCTCTAAGAAATAATTATCATTATTATCATCATTTACTTGTGAAACTTCACCAGCCATTACCATTCCAGTGCCCTTAGCTGCATAAAATTTATGATAAATATTTCTTTCAACAGTTACACTTTGGCCTCTTTTTAAAATTAAAGGCTCATGAGGTAAGACTTCAACTTCAAAACCATCGACTAAAATATTAATTTTTTCATCTTTCTCTTTGAGCTCTTCATCAACCTTTACAAATTCAATAGCTAAATCTCCACCACCACGATTAATGATGTCTTCTAATTTTACTTTATGACTATGATAAGGAATTTCTTGACCTTCTTGCATGAACAAGAGTTTTTCGGCGTAAGGCTTATCTTGTGTATTTCCTTGAATGCCATTTCTTATACAAAATAAAGTTATTCCTTGTTGCTTGAATAACCCTTTGCCAAAATCAGTAACATCCCAACCCATTTGGTGCTCTTTTAAATATTTAGATGTAATGGGTTGTTCTAAATATTCAGCTTTAGACCAATATCCCCATTGAGGCAAAACCCAAAGATATTCCTCCATCATCTTTTTTGCATTAACAATAGCTTTGTTAATTTCAGATCTTTTCATCAAAGATAGATTATCAAAAAAATAAATAATTGGTATAATCGTTTGATGCAAACAATTCTTGTAGATCCTTACCCAAGGGAGATGAAGTTAATTTTTACTCCAAAAAAATTACAACTTTTAAAAAAAAAATATCAATTAATTAACGCACCCAATAAGAATAAACAAAACTTTTATGAAAAGAATATAGCTAAAGCAGACTTTATTATTGGACAACCTAACTTACCCTCCTCTCTTTTATTGAAAGCAAAAAAATTAAAAGCAATATTTAATGTTGAAAGCAATTTTATGGACAATATGGACTATGAATATTGTTTTTCTAATAATATCTATGTTTTATCGACAGCCCCTGTATTCGCACAAACAGTAGCCGAGATAGCGGTAGGTTTCACATTTTCTTTAAAAAGAGATATTCACCAATCGCACTTGGACTTTATTAAAGGACAAGAAAAATATGGCCTTGAAGGAAATAAAGGCAGTAGTTTATTAAAAAATAATCAAATTGGATTTATTGGCTATGGAGATCTTGCTAAAAACCTTCATCCATTATTAAAACCTTATACTGATAATTTTTTTGTATATGACCCTTGGCTTTCTGAAAAACAATTAAGAGATTGGGGCACAACTCCTTGCTCCATAAATAAAATTTTCAAAGATTGTGATGTTATTTATATTTTAGCTACAATTACTACCAAAAATCAAAATATGATTGATCACAAACTTTTAAATTTGATGAAAGAAAATGCTTGCTTGCTTATTTTAAGTAGAGCAAGTGTTATCAATTTTAATGATTTAATTAAAACAATTAGAAAGAAAAACATTAAAGTGGCTACTGATGTCTTTCCTGAAGAGCCAGTTAAAAAAAATGACCCGATAAGAAAAGAAAAAAATATTTTGTTTTCTGCCCATCGCGCTGGTGCTTTAACTGAGGTTTTTTATGAAATGGGAGAGATTGTTTTTGAAGATTTACTACTACTGAGCAAAGGATTACCACCAAGACTATGCAGAAAAGCAGAATTGGAAACTGTGAAAAGTCTTCGTTCTAAACCTGTGGATGTTAATTAATTTTATTGAATTGATGCAATTTATTTAGTTCTATCATTATATGTTAATTAATATCGACCCAATTTTGAGTCCTGAAATCCTTCATACTCTTCGATCTATGGGTCATGGTGATAAATTAATTTTAAGTGACTCTAATTTTCCAGCTTACTCAATGAATTCAAGAGTGCACCGCTTAGATGGCGTGGATGCCGCCAGAGCTGCAAAAGCAATTTTATCTATATTTCCTCTTGATAGTTTTATTGAGTCCCCAATCCAAAGAATGGAAATTGATGGAAAACCTGAAGAACTCAATGAAGTTCATAAAGAAATGATGCAAATAACAGCTGAAGTTGCTGGTGATCATTGGAAAATTTCGTCAATAGAGCGATTTAAATTTTACGAAGAAGCCAAAAAGGCTTACGCCATTATTACCACCAATGAAACAAGACCATTTGGTTGTTTCATTTTTACCAAAGGGGTCGTCAAACCCGATGGCTCTGTTTGGTTATTAGATCAGTGAGTATTTCAATACTAGGAATTTTTGTTGCAGATTTATGTTTTTTTGGTGATGAAATTCCTGTACCAGGAAAAACAGTTCTTGGGAAAAAATATATTATTGGCCCTGGTGGGAAAGGTTCTAACCAAGCAATAGCAGCCTCTCGAGCAGGAGGTGATGTCTCATTTATTACTAAGCTAGGTCAAGATAATTATGCTGACATGGCCCTAAAACTGTATCAAGAAGCAGGGGTGAATACTCAAGCTGTTGTACTTGACTCTAATTTAAGTACAGGTGCTGCTGGAATTTTAATTAATCAACAAACAGGAGAGAATGCAATAAATGTAGTTCCAGGAGCTGCCGCAACAATCGATCGTAAGTTCATTGATGATAATTTATCCATTATCAATAATTCTAAAATTTTTTTAGCTCAATTAGAGACTTCCATTGATGCTACGATGTATGCTCTTAAATTGGCAAAAAAAAATGAATGCACTACTATATTAAATCCCGCTCCAGCCACAAATCTTCCTGAAGACTGTTTTGAAAATGTTGATTTTTTTACACCTAATGAAACAGAGGCAGGTTTTTTTATCAATCAATCAATTGAAAGTGAAAAGGACTGCCAATCTGCTGCTAAAGTATTTTTAGACAAGGGAATAAAAAACATTTTGATAACTTTAGGAGAAAAAGGATGTTTCTTTAAAAATAATGAAGAAGAGTTCTTAATTCCTGCAAAAAAACTTTCGGTTCCCGTTGTAGATACAACAGGAGCAGGTGATGCTTTTAATGGGGCTTTTAGTGTCGCTTTATCAAAGAATAAAAACTACAAAGAAGCAATTGAGTTTGCTAGTTTGGTAGCAGGAATTTCGGTTACTCGTGAGGGTGCTGCAAATTCAATGCCCACAATTGGTGAAATAGAAGAGAATTTACAATGAGTTACTCAGCTAATAAAAATCGATATCAAAATATGCAGTATAGAAATTGTGGTAGTAGCGGATTAAAACTTCCCCTTATATCGGTTGGTCTTTGGCATAACTTTGGTGGAAGCAGAGGTATGTCTCCTGAGTCCAAAAAAATTCTTTTTACATCTTTTGATGCTGGTATTACGCATTTTGATTTAGCCAATAATTACGGTCCTCCTTATGGTAGTGCAGAGGCTAATTTTGGAAAAGTAATGCAAAGTGATTTTAAAAAATATCGTGATGAAATGATCATTTCCTCCAAAGCTGGATATGATATGTGGGATGGTCCTTATGGAGAATGGGGCTCTAAAAAACATGTAATTGCAAGTTGTGATCAAAGTTTAAAGAGAATGAAAGTAGATTATGTAGATATTTTCTATTCTCATAGATTTGACCCGAATACACCATTAGAAGAAACTGCTGATGCTCTTGAGAGTATTTATCGATCTGGTAAAGCTTTGTACATAGGTATTTCTTCTTATTCAGCAAATAAAACTAGAGAAATGATAAAAATATTAAATAGCCGTGGCATCAAACTATTCATTCATCAGCCCTCTTACTCTATGATTAATCGATGGATTGAAAAGGACTTAACTAAAACATTAACTAAAAATGGAGTTGGATGTATTGCTTTTTCCCCACTCGCTCAGGGCTTTCTATCAAATAAATATTTAAAAGGAATTCCGAGAGGAACAAGGGTAAGTGAAAATAGTTCTTTTAGTAAAGATTTAATTACAAAAAATAATTTAAAAATAATTAATAATCTTAATTCCATTGCTAAGAAACGTAATCAATCACTCTCTCAATTAGCATTGGCTTGGGTTTTAAATAATAAGGCAGTAACATCAGCTTTAATTGGAGTTCGCACTGTGGCCCAACTTAAAGATAATTTAGCAGCACTTAATAATTTAAAATTTACCAAAGATGAAATCAAAAAAATTGATAAAAATGCCAAAGAAGGAAATATTAATCTTTGGGCTCCCTCTAGTTCATATTGAAAAGAATTTTAGTTTTTGGTGACTCCAATAGTTGGGGTTACACAGATGAAGATAATGGTCAAAGATATGAAAAAAGATGGCCAATATTATTGAGTCAGGATTTAATTCAAAAGGGTTTTAATACTGAAATTATTGAGGATTGCCTTCCAGGAAGAACAACAAATATTGACGATCCTCAAGATGGCATTCATCTAAACGGTGCTAAAGTATTAAAATCATCGTTACTCTCACACTCCCCTATCGATTTAGTAATATTGATGCTAGGGACTAATGACCTCAAGTTCAGATTTCAAAGAACTGCTGAAAATATTGCCGATGGAATAAAAGAATTAATTCAAATTGTTTTAGATACAAACTCCGGATCGGGAGGCTGGCATGATGTTAATAAATCAAATTTGGCAGTCATTTGCCCACCTACTTTAGGAGAAAAATCTTACAATCCTAAATGGATTAATTTTAAAGAGTGGGAAGGTGGTCTAGAAAAGTCTACAGAACTTCATTCTTCGTTTGAAAAAGTATGTAGCCAAATGGGTGTGCATTTAATTGATGCTAATGAATTTTGCCAATCATCAAGTATAGACCCTATTCATTGGTCAAAAAAAATGCATCTAAAATTTAGTGAAAATCTAGCAAATATTATAGATCAAAAAATTAAACTTTAACCCAAGAGCCTTTTTTGATTGATTTAAAAGTAGCATCTAAAACTTTCATATTCTTTTTCGCATCTTTTAAGTTGTAATCAACTTTAGTTTTTTTAATCAAGTGATCAGAAAAAGCTGTAGCCTGGTGTTCATATTGATCTGCTGCTGAAAAGACTTTTACTGTATTTTCTTTTCGATAAATTGATTGTCCATTATAAATCACCACAGTTGTAGGTTTAGAAGCAACGGCATTAAAAGGGTTTTCTACAACTATAGTTTTTTTGGTTCCTAAAATAATTACTTGTTGAGATACATTGCTTTGAGTAGCAACTGTATAAGAAGAAAAAATGCCACCAAAATCTAGCATTACAGATGATAAGATATCTGTTTTAAATTTTTTATCCTTTGTTGCGGTAGCTACGACTCTTTTAGGTTCCTTATCAGTAAGAAACCTAGAAATGATTGTAGGATAACAACCAATATCGTAAATAGCGCCACCGCCATATTTTAAGATATTTCTTATATTTTTTGGGTCTTTATTCGAATATGAGAAGACAGTAGAGATATTACTAATGCTTCCAATATTTCCATTTTTAATAAATTTTTTTATCCATTTCCATTGAGGGTGATGGCGCACCATAAAAGCCTCTTTAATGATAACTTTATTTTTTCTGGCTGATTTTATTAAGGGATCGATATCTTTTGCTTTGAGCGAAAGTGGTTTCTCTAAAAGAATATGTTTTCCATATGACGCTGCCTTTAAACTAGTTTTAATATGTAAATGATTTGGAAGAGGATTATATATAATATCAATATCTGGGTCCTGATAAAGCTCTTCATAGGAGCCATAGCTCTTTGAGATTTTTAATTTCTTGCAAAGTGACTTTGCTTTTTTTAAATCTCTACTTGCAAGACCTAAAACTTTACTATTTTTAGATTTTTGGATAGCTGGAATGACATGTTCCCATCCAATTTTAGCAGTGCTAATGATACCCCAATTCACAATATTTTTTTTCATAGTTAAATTTTATCCTAATTTAAAAAAATTTGAAAAAAATTTGACTGGACAATAAGAAACTTGAGAAAAGTTTAAATTGATATAAATGTTCATTAAATGAGTGAAAAATTCAAAATTGGAATTGATTATGGTGGTACCAAAATTGAGGGTATCTTAATGGACCAATCAGGAAAAGAGGTTCTAAGAAAAAGATCTACATATGATAAAAATTATCAAAGTGGTCTAGACACCGTTAAGTCACTTGTTGAGGAATTTGATCAATACAGTGGGTCAAAAAATACAGTTGGTATTTGCATACCAGGTTTTTCGTCTTTGGAAACAGGTTTGGTAAATAATGCTAACTGTGTTTGGATTAATGACCAACCTTTTCAAAAAGATTTAGAGAAAATATTAAACAGAGAAGTAAGAATGATGAATGATGCTAATTGTTTTGCTTTATCTGAAGCTATTGATGGGTCTGGTTCGAATTATCGTTCTGTTTGGGGAATTATTATTGGATCTGGTTTTGGAGGGTCATTTGTATACAACAAAGAGGTTGTAGAGGGAGTGAATCAAGTAGCTGGAGATTGGGGGCATCAACCTTTGCCTTACCCTACGAAGGAAGAATATGATCTAAATGTTCAATGTAATGTTGGTAATTGTCAAAGACCTCTTTGTGCTGAACAATTCATTTCTGGAATTGGTTTTACTAAAATTTTTAATCAAAAATATGGAACAGATTTAAGAACACGTGAGATTGTTGCTCTTGAGGCTAACGGAGATGAACGAGCAAAAAAAGAATTTGAATTATATGAGGATAGGTTTGCACGTCTAATTGCAGTTATGATTGGCATAGTGGATCCAGACGTAATAGTTTTAGGTGGAGGTATGTCAAATGTTGGAAGAATTTACGATAATATTCCAAAACTTCTTCCAAAATATACATTTAGTGA
>Ga0207993_1000377_pt1 | contig 17781 bp, 17 predicted proteins | sample ETN01SmetaG_2_FD_185791 | JGI IMG/M metagenome (GOLD analysis project Ga0207993, IMG submission 185791) | Marine microbial and viral communities from oxygen minimum zone, Eastern Pacific Ocean - ETNP2014F12-01SV265 (SPAdes) (version 2) | ecosystem: Environmental > Aquatic > Marine > Oceanic ...
GTTCAAAACATTATTCTTGTACATGCTGGCCTACTTCTTCTTTATCGATGGGATCAACACCGTTACTGCATTGGGCGGCATATACGGGCCAGTAGTCCTTGGAATAACACCAGCTTTCCTGATGGTGGCCATTCTGATGGTTCAAATTATTGCAGCCCCATCCGCATTAGTCTTCACCAGGATATCCGAAAAGGTAGGGACTAAGCAGGCTCTGACCATTTCCCTCGTTGGTTGGATCGTACTGTGTTTTGCAGCACTTGCATTTGCGCCCCTGGAATTGGACAAACACGACCAGCATGACATAATGTACGAGTGGGACGCCGAAGAAGGGACTTACAAGGTAACTGCATCAAGTGCAGCCCCCAGTATAGCACAGAAGATCGAATTCTCCGATTCCGAGTTCGATGAGCAAGAATGGGCAAAGGAATGGGAGGAATTTCTGCCCATTATTAAGGACAAGTATGTAACAGAATACGAGTTATTCGATTGGCAGTGGAAGACAATAGATGACGATGGCAAAGCAACGACGACGGACTATTCTAAATCAGTTTCAGCATCTTCCGAATCACTAATTGAGGGAGTTCTTTCTAGCTTCTCAGATACTAGGTTCAGCGTCAGCGTCCTCGATGAAGATGGGGTGACGCACACTTCGAACGTTGGAATCGACCACCCAACTAGCCTCGGAGATGGTGCCTTGGATTTCATACCTGAAACTGCCCGTTCCTACATTTGGGAACCCCTGGGCATCGCTGTCGGTTTCCAATTCATCATTCTAGGCATGGCAATGGGTTCAGTTCTTGGGGGTTCCCAGGGTCTCGCTAGAAGCCTGTTCGGACAAATGGTCCCTGAAACCAGAAGTGCTGAGTTCTTCGGCTTCTTCGGCTTCTTCGGAAAGGTCGCTGCATTGCTAGGGCCACTGATCTATGGGATAATGACGGTTATGTTCGACAGTCGAGTGGGGATACTCAGCATTGCCATCCTAATTTTAACTGGAGCACTGCTACTTAGGGGAGTAGATGTAGAACAAGGCCGATCAGACGCTCAGGCCGAAGATGCACGAAACCGAGGATTGGCCTGAGATCAATCAGAACGAATCTCTTCCAACGCCTCAATCACCGAGGCTTGGGTGATCCTGCCCCCACGCTCCCTTAGCATGGATGCAACTCTGTCGACCTCCTCCCCCTCTGCTCCGGCAGTTACTGCCATGTTCCTGACATGCAGCTTCATGTGGCCTGCTTGGATTCCCACAGTGGCTAGGGCACGTAATGCACCGAGGTTCTGCGCCAGTCCCGATGCTGCCATGACCTTCGCTAACTCGTCCGCGCTCTCAACGCCAAGAAGGGCGACATTCGCTTGTGCGGCAGGGTGTACCCTGACCGCACCGCCAACCAGGCCCACTGCCATCGGGAGCTCGATGGATCCCACTAGGTTGCCATCATCGTCCTTTGACCACTTGGTCAGGGACCCGTAGGTCCTCTCGTGAGAGGCATAGCTGTGGGCTCCAGACTCGATGGCCCTCCAATCCTGGCCACAGGCAAGGGCTACAGCCGATATTGCGTTCATTATCCCCTTATTGTGGGTCGTGGCCCTGAATGGGTCAGCCTCAGCGAAATGGTATGCCTGAATCACCCCGTCAATGACCTCAGATCCTTGCTTGGCATCCTTGCCCCCGTTAGACATCTCTTCTGGGGTGAAAACCGCACTCACTCTAGCGAGACGTAGAACGGCCAAGTTGCTGATAATCCTAAGGATAACCGTCCCGCCGGAGATCTCCTCAACCCTCGGAGCGATCGTCTCTGCCATTGTGTTTACCGCATTGGCGCCCATCGCGTCCCTGCAATCAACGTGGATGTGGACGATCACCATCGGCCCTGACCCAGTCTCGATTACCCTGGCGGACAGGTCCCTGCAACCTCCTCCGAACTTCACCAGTATGGGGTCGACTTCGTTGCAGTTAGAAATCAACTCTTCCTTGGCTGCCATAATTGAATCCATTGCTCCGCTCGGATCTCCACAACCTACGACTTGAATCTGACCGATCATGACGGGATCGTCATTATCCGAAATGAAGCCACCATTGGCAAGGCATCTCTTCGCCATGTTACTCGCTGCAGCAACAACGCTTGGCTCCTCTAGGACGAATGGAATCGCATAGTGGGATCCATCAATTACGAAGTTTGTTGCAACGCCTATTGGGAGCGAGTATGTCCCTACGACATTCTCTATCATCCTGTCTGCCGACTCTTCATCCAATTCTCCCGAATTGGCCCATGCATTTACCTGTTCATCGCTTAATTCCGCAATCCTCGCGAGAAGCTCTCTTCTCTCTGAAACTGATAGTTTGTAGAACCCTTCGATGCGACTATTCTCTATTGGCATATGACTCAGACTGGAGGCATGACAACGGGCTTCTAACCTTTTTCGAGCGAGCAGACTCTCAAAAAATGCGTTAATTTGGCTGTTAACGCTTCGTTAACGCTTAACTAACCCGTTAATATTGCGTTAATGCTGAAAATGGAAAAAATAGGTACTGAGGCAATTATTGGAAAATTTAAACCCCCGCTATTGCTAATTACCCGTTAATTGGCACTCTGCAATGCGTGAGTATGCGTGAACATTAAGAATCCCATAGGGTGCTGAGGGCCTATGGTGTTGAGCGACCTTTCCCCGGCAGATCTCCCTACTCTTCGGGGAAACCCATTCGACTCCAGGCCTATAGAGAGGAATAGGGCCAGTGAGATAGTCGGAAGGGAGGACATCCTGATTAGGTGGAAGGAGCATATGCACTCCCAGTCACCTAGGATGATTCTGCTTACTGGCGAGAGGGGTTCTGGAAGAACATCCCTGGTCAATGCAATTTCCTCTCAGACCGATGAACGCTTCGTCGGCACCTATTGGCATTCCGAAGATCCTCTTAACTGCGCTCTGGACGAGCTTGCCATTACATTCTGCGGCCATGAAATACCACATAGTATGCATCAGAAAGTAGAGAGAGTTGTGGAGACTTTGGACACGCTATCGGGACCATTGCCCCTAGTCGCTTTGGACTACCCCTCGCACGTGGACTTGGCATCATTCCTGTCTCTGATTTTACCAATATTGCAACGACTTCGGGCTCTCGTGGTCGTCTCAGTTTCCAACTCCCAAATGGCTTCTATCGACGATTCTACCAAGGGTGTGTTCGACGAGACGGTCAAAGTACAGCCATTTTCCCATGATCAAGTCCAATCTCTTAGCGATCTCCGGATTCGCAGGATGTCCAATGAAAGGTGGCGCATCAATCCCAGTCTGCTCGATGCGATCATGTCCAGAACTGGAGGAAATGCTAGGTCCGTAATAGCAATACTGAGGAATCTAGTTGATGAAAGGAGGGGACTAGGCTCCGAAGGGACTCTCGATTCTCTTAGGGGCTGGAGCCACCAGGAGGTGGAAAATGAGGACGATAACGGCCTTGATGAAAATCAGTTTGGCACCTTGGAGCAACCAACTGATGAACCCCGGCCCATAGTCTCCGAGAAAATTGCTGAAGATTGGCCTGAGGACGAAGATATCGAATTTGTTGAGAAAGGGGGGGAAGATGAAGATTGGGACGTAGAACCGGAAGACATGTGGCCAGATGAGCAAACCACTCAGAAAGAAACAGTAGTGGATGAAGCTGATGAGGAAGAATTGGATGAAACTCAGTCAGATGGTGAAATCATGGCGGATCATCCTGAAAAGATCACCGGCTGGGCAGCCGATGAAGGGACAATATTGTCGATGGAAGAGGGCACAGAACCACCTGGAAGAGGGCCTAATCGAGGTTTCTCTGGTCTGGTCAACAGGTCTAGGATAACTAACGATGCCATGCCAACAGGTCCCGACCACTCAGTAGCCATTCAGGAACCAGATATCGAAGAATTTCAACCGACTCCAAAGAATGAGCCGATCGAAGAAATGCCCCGGTCAAACCCATTCGGGGACAATAACAAGTCAATTAACACAGAAAACGAATCTTTCGAGGAGAAGCAGGTATTATTCTCAGAGGGAGAATTATGGACGGTTGATTCTGATCTAGAGGAAACCCTTCCAGAACTATCCAGCGAGCCCGAATTCGTGCCCGAAGAGACTTTCGAGGAATCTCAGAATCTTGTCTCAATCGAGGAAATGCCACAGATTTCCAACTTGGAACCCAAAATTGCCGTCAAAGGACCCTCCTGGGAATCGAAGGATATTGTTGATCAGGACCATCTAGGAAGTATGAGTGATGCAGAGAGGCTGGTAGTATCCGTGGCCTCATCTCGAGAGATTTCCCCCTCCGATGCTGAGATTCAAGCACGATTAGAAGTAGGTAGGCCACGCCTCTCCCAGATCTACAACTCCCTACATAAATCGGGCATTCTAGCTGTCAGAAAGGAAGGGAGAAGTAGGATGTTCAGGTTAAGCGATGGTGCGGGTGCTTTGCTAAGCGAGGGGTAAAGATGTCCGATACAATCACTCTAGAGAGAATCGAGAGATACCTGGCACTCACTGCTGAGGCCAGGTCGAAGGCGACACCTTCAACCACAAGCAAGTTGGATGGGGATAGGCTAAATGAGATGCTCAGAATGTGTGACGATTATGCTGCCGATGCTCGGCATTTCGCAGCCGAGGGGGATTTAGTCAGCTCATTCGGAGCAATCAACTATGCACATGCTTGGCTAGATGCTGCAGTAAGAATCGGACTGATGGATGGGCATGGCGACGATCGTCTGTTCACGCTCCCCTAGGCCTCTACCATCCTCAGAGATGGGCCAGATGTGACTTCGATGTAAGAGCAACCACCTTCTACGAGCCTCTTCTTCAGGACCCTATCAACAGTCAGAACCGGCCATCTGTTCTGGATCGCCAGAGCCAACAGGGCGTCATCCGTGTGTTTTTCTTCCGAATCAACTACTTCCGACCTCCTGTACAATAGGTCTAGCAGGAGGCCGCTGCGACTCTCCGATAGTGAATCCAACTCCTCCCTCACTCCCGTGGTAATCTTCAGATCGGCCTTCCCCACCACTTCATTGAGTGAAATATCCAGGTTCAGCCCCGCATCAATCAGAGAAACCCACCCGCAGGCATCCACTAGGACAGAAACCATCGGATCAGCTCGAGATGGTACCATGGCCAATCAGGCGCCACCTGGTCCCGATTCTCCTTGAGAGGGTGATCCTGCTTCCCTCCTTGGCACAAATGGGGAGCCTGAGGCTTAGTGTGGCTTTCTTCCCCTTGATATTGGCGACCGTCCCCACGCTGGTAGCCGTGGCGGAATTCACCATCAGCATCTCGTTTGGCTGCAGGGGCCTAATTCCCCCTTCGTCCTCGCCACCCGAGATCATCTTGTCCAACAGTTGCAGGTCCAGGCTCAACTCCTCCCAAATCGGGGGCAATTCGCCCTCTCTAGCCATTACTTGACCCGAAAGGTCGTCAGCTTTGGTTGCCAGTGGGTCCAACGGCGTTGAGATTCCACAGAGGCCACCGGAGAAGGCGGTCTCCAGGTCCTCACCACCTCCTTTGATCCCATTTATGGTTGTCCTGAGGGGCTCCCATCTGGTTTTGCTACCCTCCTGTATCCTCCTACCGGGTGCGATTAGGATGCTATCGCCGAGGGTGAAAGAACCCTCAACTATGCTCCCTCCGATAACTCCTCCTTTGATTTCGGAAGGCCTGGAGCCCGGACGATTCACATCGAAGGATCTAGCGACGTACATCAAGCCTCCATCCTCCTCAGTCCTATCGGGAGTCGGTATGGTCTCCTCAATGGTCTCGATTAGGATATCTAGATTCACGTCATGATGCGCAGAAACTGGAATTATAGGGGCATCCTCGGCAATAGTTCCACTGACGAACTCCTGGATCTCATTGTAGGACTCCATGGCTCTCTCCTTGCTGACAATGTCGATCTTGTTCTGGACTACCACGATATTCTTGATCCCGGCTATCTCCAGGGCTGCCAGGTGCTCCCTTGTCTGGGGTTGGGGGCATTTCTCCGTCGCAGCTACTAGCAACAATGCACCATCCATGATCGATGCCCCTGAAATCATCACTGCCATCAGGGTCTCGTGCCCCGGTGCGTCAACGAAGGAAACCACTCTGAGCAAGTCGCCCTTGCCCTTTTCCCCCTCCGGGTGCTTGCCCTTGGAGTAGTGTTCGCCATCGGAAGTAACGTGGAATGAAGTATCTGCGTACCCCAACTTGATGCTAATCCCCCTCTTCCGCTCTTCAGAATGGGTATCGGTCCAAGTTCCAGATAGGGCTTGCGTCAAAGTGGTCTTTCCGTGGTCGACGTGACCAACCATTCCGATATTGACTTCAGGTTGCTTGCTCTTGGCTCTGGTCAGCTTCAATCACCTCAGTCGTCACTCCTCTTCACCAGAGGGCTGTTCGACTGCGGCTTCCTCTCCGTCGATTATAGCGGCAAGTGAGCGCTTACCAGATTCGACTACCTTGAGGTTAATCTGACGTGTTTCCTGGCTGATTACATTGCCACGCAGGTTCCTCCTCCTCCTCAGGCCATCGTACTTGTATCGGTACTCTTTGCTGTTCTTGTTGACGAATTTCTTGCCCTTGTACCCGACTCCAGCCGTGATTAGAACCGATTTGACCCCAGATCCGTCAAGATCAGGTCTCATTGGCCTGCCCGTGACATCGGACCCGCCCGTAATCTCCAGTTTGTATCCGGATAGGGTATCTTCCCCATCCCCGACGAACATTCCGTCCACCGAATCTCCAATCTTCTTTCCGAGGAAGTGGTTGTAGTTGGAGCCCGTGATGTCCATTGCGAATGACTTGCCTCCGGACTTGGGATTGGTGTCGTTCACCACTGCCTTGAAGGACTGCTCACCTGCCATTTGCTCACCTTGGACGGCATCCCGACATAAGGCCCCTATAAGAGCGGTTCGGAGACGACTTGCCGCCTATCTCCTCAGAAGCTCGCTTTCTATCCTGCTTTCAATAACCGCAGGAACCGAGTTTGGCATAGTGATGTAACGCGTCCTGCCCCTTCCCCTGTTCGAATTTGAGGACCTGCTCACAATCAATCCCTCCGATTCAAGGTGCTTGAGGTATTTCCAGAATGTCGTGTATCCCTTCGGAGCCTCGTTGTTCTCTTCACAGACCAACTCATACAGTTTGCTAGCATCTCCACTGGATATCTCTTCCGCCCTCTTAAGCCTCCTGCAGATTCCAAGTAGGACTAATTTCTGATGCATTTTCAATCCATCAACCTGGTTTGGCTCCACTGAGGCGGATCGGGAATTGCTCGGAACGACGTCATCTTCTGTCACCTTCCCCCTCCCTTCCTTTTCCGCACCTCCAATCGCTCGATCTAGCAACTCTATTGCCATCCTCGCGTCCCCGCCCGACTCCTCTGCAAAAATCCCAATCTTGTCCAGCACTCCGTCACTTACTGAATTTGGGCGACAAGACGCCTCGTAGCGCTGTCTGGCTATTTCGACTAGCTCACTCGACACGTAGGGTCTCATCCGGAGTATGTTGCTTTCTCCAAGGCGAGACTTGATCGCAGACTCAAATAGGGTGAAGAGGGAATCTTCCTGACTCACCATGATTAGCGATAGCGTCCCTTCTCCCTCTTTGTCCTCGTCTATCCTAAGAAGCTTGTAGATCAAGTCCGAGTTATCCCTCCTCACTAGGACGTCCACTTCGTCTAAGATCAGTAGCAAGTGGCTTTCACGAGAGCGAATATTGCGTCTAATGCTCTGAATCAGCTCTCCCGAGCTGAAACCACGTTCGGGATGCCCAGAGTCCAGAGAAGATGCTATTTGCTGAAGAACCTGTGATGTGGAGGGGTGGCTTCTGCAATTCACATGCGCGATTGCGACCTTCCTCTTCCCCTCCAGTTTTTCTGCAACATCCATGCAGAATCTCCGAGTCAGAACTGTCTTCCCAGAACCGACATTGCCGGTAATTACCGCCCTACAACTTACATTGTGATTCTCCACGCCGAAGAACATCGATGCCAATTCGCCAAGCTCGTCCTTTCTACCGACCAATTCCGGAGGAGTCCAGTCATATGACAAAGGCTCCCTGGAAATCAGAACCTTGCCCGCCCCAATCCTGTCGAGGTAGTCCGCCATGATTCCTTACATATTTCGATGTTCTTAGACATATTTGGTTCAGGCTAACATCAACCCTAGCATTACCGGTTGGCCCTAGTTGATTCGGTGTTTTGATAGGCCCGAGCGTACCAGCGTTACTTGAGGCCGTGCCGTGGTGCTGAAGAGGGTGTTCAAGAAGCCAACAAGATTGGGCTTATTCGGTGCCACGATTCTAGCGTTCTTCGAGTCCGTAAATAGCTCCGGATTCTCGGACAATATTGCAACTAGAATGGGTATCGTCAGCCCAGAAAGCATCCCCGAAGGGAAGGAGAAGATTATGATCCCAGAGGGTGCCGATTTCGAGATTTGGGGGAACTTGGAAATCGGAGTCTTAGATTATGCAATAGTTGCTTCGCTGATTTATACGCTGGTGGCATTATGGGTACATAGGCCAATACAAAACCAATTCAGTAAAAATAAATCCAGGAAATTGATTGCTGTCAAGTCCATACGCTCCATTCGAATGGGAATCCTATTCTTGCTAATTGCACTGCTATCTACGGCAAACAAGATGGGCAAATTCGCAGACATGGCAAACAATGTTTTCGGCGAGACAACAAATGTGGGGTCCTTAGGAAGGCATGATGGCGATTGGGGCTTTCAGGAATTCGAGTGGGGCCTTCTTGATATTATAGAGCTATTTTCCTTATACTTCTTATTTCTTTATTTTGTTCGCAAGGGTCTAGAGGTAGACAAGGCAATCCTCAATCCGATACCAGACAATAGAAACTTCATCGAGAAGATTTGGGGGGGAATCAGGGAGGCTGAGAGGGATCAGAGATCAGACATAGAAGGAGGGGCCGTCAAAGCCAACGAATCATTCACAAATCTAGTCAAACTACTAGGCGCTGCTGCTTCAATGAATGTCGCCGCCGCCTCATTGGACGAGGGCAATGTGAAGGTCGCATTCAACAAGTGGAAGAACCTAACTCATAGAAAGGGAAAGCAGAACAAAGACTGGCGCGGGTTGTCAGAATCTCTAAACCAGGCTGGAAACTTTCCCGAAGAAGAGGAGTGAGGTGCAATCGGCGGGTTAAAGCCAACATATGGGTTGCGAAAATTAAGGTGAGCGAATGGCGGCAGCACAATCAAGAGAGGAAGTAGCAGCAAGACTAGAGGCCATATTCTCGTCTGCCATGGAAGGGGAAGAACTAGCCAAATCCCTTGCCAGCATCGAAAAGAGACTAGACAAGTTCGAGGGGAAGTGGGGCGGCCTCATCAAGTGGGCCGAGCAGAAATACGGAAAGCCGGAAGATGCCCAACAAAAAACCCAGGAAGAAGCCCCACGAGCCGAGCAGGAACCAGAGCCATCCGGACAAGCTGAGATGTCACGCGAAGAAGCCTTCACTAAATTGGAATCCATTTTTCGCTCCAATATTGAAGGAGATGAGTTGGACAAGATGATTGGAAGTATCGACAAGAGACTTGACAAGTTCCAGGGCAAGTGGCCGAAACTAATACTCTGGGCCGAGGAGAAGTACGGAAAGGCCGGGACCGAATTAGAAGATCCCGCTGCCGAGAATCCCGAAAACACTCAGGAAAAACATGGAGTTGAACAAACATTAGAATTGATTATTGGGGGGGATCACGAATCAGCCTTGAAGAACCTCAAGCAAATGATTTCTGAAGACCCATCAGATTCCGACACATGGAATGCTTTCTCGTCCTATTTTTCTTCAATCGGACTTTCTGGAAGGGCAAAGGCGTGCGAAGAAAAGGCAGAATCATTGACTTAGTTTGTAAGAAAACGCATATTTTTTTCCCTCTTCGTGCATGAAATTCTTCTGGGCCACAATTAAATGCACTTTGCTCTTCCGAAGTCACGGTAGTTTTCATGGCAAAGAAGATCCCGGAACATGTTGCATTTCGCTTGGCACAGAAGGCCAAGGATGCAGATAAGAAAATCAAGGAGGCCGAGAAGAAGGTAAAGGAGGCCGAGAAGAAGGCAAAGGAGGCCGAGAAGAAGGCAAAGGAGGCCGAGAATAAGGCCAAGGATGCAGATCAGAAAATCAAGGAGGCTGAAGGCGAACTCGATGACTTGCCAGATTTCGATGACCTCGATGACCTCGATGATTTCGATGACCTCGATGATTTCGACGATGTCGAAGAGTCGCCGTCTGAACCGAAAGAAGAAACCACGAGTGAAGACACATTAGGAGGGGATGATGAACTCGATGCGTTGCTAAAGCAAGCATCAAGCTCGGAGGGCAGCGATCAGAAAATTGAGAGAGCAAATCGCTTTGTTGCAGAAGGGGACTTTGACAGTGCTCTCGAGATATGGAAGGAACTAACATCGAGTGAAGCCGAGAATCCAGGAAATTGGAGAGGCTTGGCATCTGTTTTGGACGCGAGGAACCATTCTGGAGATGCCGGAAAGGCAAAAACCGCCAGGGATCACGCAGATAGAATTCAAAGTCAAGCAATTGCTGAAAAGACTGGCAGGAGTATGGAAGACATTCTGGCCGATTTGATGGATGACGGGATTCTAAATTTCAGCGCCGGCTCTGATGCCCAGGACTCCGAATAGCAAATAATAGGCTAATTTTCGTACTTTAACTCACCATTGACATTAATAACTCGATGCTTCTAGGGATGGCTAGGAATTACTATGGTAGAACTAAACGACACAACAAGAATGGGACTTTTGATTGGAGCGGCTGCGATCCTAATCTTCGTAATTGTTAACATGGCGGGATTATTGGGTGGCGGTGACGAAAAACTGTTCCTAATCGACTTGATTGGACTTGGTGATATGGATGCAATGAGGCCAGATACTGGATTTAGTACACAAGACATTGTTGGATTTTTACTAGCAGCAGTAATGGGGGCACTTTACTTCATTTCTGCTGAGGAAGATCTCGATTGGGAAGCCCTCTTGGGCGAAGATGACGATGACGATGAAGAGTAATCTTCCCTCAGTCGCCTATTTGAATTGAATTATTTGCGACTATAGTAGCAGTCAGGCTACAAACTAGAGGGCCTCAGGGAATCTCGTCGAACTTGTATCCTGTTTCCCATTTCTTTTCGCCAAGAACAACTTCAAGCTCGAATGGAGTCAGCAGTGGCTTTGCGTATCTAACCGAGTCGTCAATCGCTATTCTGGGGCATGCAGTATTGACAAACGCATCCACTGGATAGAAGTCGATTAAATCCGGCCCAACATGCTCTAAAGCAAGCAAGTAACCCTTCTTGCCATGCTTTTCCAGTTTTCTCTTCATCCTCAGTGCTAGATTCCTCCTCATCTGGCCTGGTTTTTCACCAATTAGGATTCCAAAGGTCTTCGCTTCATCGCAAGACATGATCAGCCCGAAACGCTGTCTCAGTATCCCCTCTATCCTCTGGAATGACATTTCCTCGGCACCTCCAGTGTACGGGTCCAGCATAGCCAACGGTTTCCCAGTGTGGAGGACCAAACCAATAGGGTGGAAATCGCCGCTTCCTAGGAAAAGATAGTGCCCAATTTCATCGCTATCTCCTGAATAATTGCAACCCAGGACCTGCCCGGGGAATGATAGTCTCGCACCGCCAACCGGGACCTCGACTTCGAAACCTGCAGATTCCAGCCGTTCTTTGTAATCGAAGATCAGATGGAGGTGCTGTATGCTGCCAACTAGCCCCAACTTCGCCCCCTTCAGAGGAGATATTCTACCTACAGCATCCATGAACCTCTCTTGGGCCTCTTCCTCACTCAAATCTCCATCATTCGATGACTCAGAAAGACGCCTCTGCGCAATTTCCCGATGCGCAGATAGAATTGGAAGGACAGGGTCAATTGCAGGATCTCCGTCATAAGTCACGTTGATGAATTCAGTAGGCATCCCCGAATCGATATTCATTTGCGAGTGCCCCATGTGGGCGACCAACTCCACCCCCATCCTCTGCATCTTGTCATGAACAAGGTCGCAAGCACCGTAACAGGGATCAGCAGCTAGAATAATTCTTGCAGAGGTATCTTCTTCAATTGCATCCATCATCTCCAAAGCCTGCATCTTCAGTCCCTCGGGAACCTGAAGTGCAACCAGTCGATTGTCGTTGGCTTTTATCCTCTCAATTAGGTCATCAAGCTCGAACTCATGCCTATTCAGATCCATCTCCTAACCCCTAACTAACGATCTCCACTTTCCCGTCAACTATGTCTATCCTAGCTAGGGTTCTTATTGGCCACTCGGGCCTCTCTACCGACAGCCTCTCTCTCCCATTCCCCTTCTCTATCGCCACTATCACGTCTTGTAGAACTGCTCCCATGCCTTCTAGCGATTCGAGTATCGGCTCTAATGTACCACCGGTCGAAATCACATCATCAACTATCAGTATCCTCTCCCCCGGTGAAATATCATTGATGTAGGCCGTCGAACTAGAGTATCCCGTGGAAACATCAACTCTGACCTCTCCCTCCATTCCGTACGATCTTTTCCTAATTACAACAGTTGGCTTTCCAGTGACCTCCCCTACTGATGCTAGAAGGGGCAGACCCATTGCCTCAACACTGACAATCAGGTCAATTTGTGACCAATCAACCATACTGACGATCAGGTCCCTAGTCGCGCGAAGAACTTCCGCGTCCATTCTAGGTATTCCATCAGATATTGGGTGGATGAAGTAAGGGTACTCGCCCTTCCAAATTATTGGGGCGCCTCTGAGAGAGTCATGTAATACATTTAGCGGGTCCGCTTGGGACATGTTCCAACGGCCTCACACTAGGCCCTTCAAATGCTCGGAGCCTTGAACGACCTTTATGGTGCATGGCGTAGGGAATTTGCAACTCGCCTTTCTCAATGCGTCCTTTGCCGCAATATAACTCTCAGCTTCGGTCTTAATCGAAATAACGGTCTGCCCCCTCTGAACTCTTGCCGCGGTTCCGACGTTCTTTCCAAACGATAGACGCATTCCCTGTGAAACCCTGTCAGCGCCAGCACCGGTCGCTTGCTTATTCTCTCTCAAGATCTGATGAGGGTACGTGTGCATCCTTAGGGCATAGCCCATTGCCCCCGCGTCTTCCCGGATTGTGGAGTTTGCAACCTGTCTAGCTGCCTCTAGCGCCGAGTCCCTGATTTGACAGGCATTGTCCGCACACAACTCAATTGCAACTGGAAATCCTCCGGTCTCAGCCTTCTTCCTATTCCCCATGTGATAACGCAGAATTCTGTTATTCGGGACTCCTCCGGTGTATTCTCTCCTAGTGAAGGACTGCCCTTTGATTTGCCTGTACATCTTTGCCGGTTTGCGTGCCAATCAATCACCTCGTTGGCCGGCCACTGACCCCCCGTATTTAACGGTGAGGCCGCATTCTCAATCAGGAAACATCCGACAATCGCTCGCTTTCCCTCTGGACTTCTGTTACGCCGACTACTATCAGGGCGAACCCCAGTATCATTGAAGCACCAATCTCCTCGCCGAGAAGTAACCATCCACCAAGAACGCCAAATACAGGAACAAGAAAAACGTACGAAGAGGCAGCAGTGGGCCCAATAACTTCGATTCCCTTTGCGAATAACACGTATGACAAAACGGTCGACACCACTCCTAGATATGCAATTGTCAACCATTCCGCTGTGCTTGGATTGGGAATGGCGGAGCCCCAATTCTCTGCTATTACCCAGGGTGAAAGCAAAGCCCAACCAGTTGCAGAATACCAGACCACAATTTCTAGTGCAGAGTAGTCTCGTCCCCAAGAAAGCATAATCTTTGTCAGATTGCTAGTGGCTGCCCAGGAGAGTGCAGCGAACAGAATCATCAAATCTCCTAGAATCCTATGTTCCAGTGGGATTTCCGAGTTTGGACTCCAGCCCACAACGACAGCCACGCCAGAGATTCCAATCATCAGACCAAGGGACATTCTGGCTGAAATCTTCTGTCCTAGCATCGGAACCGCTAGAAGGGCGGTGAATACCGGATTCATTGGTATAATTAGCGATGCATCTCCCGCCGCAGTCCAACTCATCCCATGCATGAATAGCAATTGGTAGGCCATGGTACCAAGAAGTCCGAGCCAAATTGAGAATAACCAAGACTCACGATCAGGGGGCAGAAATCGGAAACTCCGCTCGCCCCTGCTTGAAAATGACCAGACAAAGAATAACGAAACCGCGAATGCGTATCTCAGCCAGGCAGAAGTTGCCGGACTTAGCGTTGCCGGATTATTCTCGTCTAATCCATAACTGAGGAATCTTCCAGCCGCCCAAGTAGATCCCCAAATTACTGCTACTAGGACAAGAAGCAAATGTATGCCGAAATTCTTCTTCCAATAACTAACCGACAAAATGTCACGCGCCTACAGATTTTGGCATTATCATCTCGAAGAAACCCGGATGGCTCACATCACAGATTTCATGACCGGACAATTCCGCTCCAACTTTGGTGGCCAGAACTAAAGCCGTCATTGCTAACCTGTGGTCATCTTCACAAAAAACGATCTCTGAAGGGGCTCTCGGATATTGCCCCCCGGAAATGGACAAACCATCCTTTCTTTCTTCCACTTCAATACCAAATGAGGCTAGCATCCTTATCGTCGAAATTATCCTATTCGACTCCTTCCCACGCACATGCTTGGCATCTACAATTTCCCCGCCACTACTAATTGCCATCAATGCCGCCAATGGGGAAATCAAATCACTAGTGTCTCGTAAGCTAATCTTTTCACGGGGGCTAGAAATTGCCTTATCGATTGTTTCTGCGACTAACGTGTCTTCGAATTTACTGTAATCCAAGCTTTCCGTTCCATGGAGTTTGTCAAAGAGTAGTGAGACAGGCAACAGGCTCTCCTCCTCGGGAATTTCGATAACTTCCGGAGTTGAAACAGGCCATGTGGATAGGGAAACCACGTCACAGCAGTCACCCGTCCAACCACTCAGGCTACTAGTTTCTATTGACAGGTCCCGGTACCATCGACTAACTGCTTCACCATTAAGTGAAATTTTCACTTCTATTGGGAACCCTGGAGATGCCATAATCATCCCCGAAAGAGTCTGGCTCGACAATGACTCATCTATACTGGAGAAGTTTTTGTTAATCGGCCCAGAAACAGTATAAGGTAGGCTATCCGAAGATACATCGCACCCTAGTTCTCTTAGGCATGAAGACATAGGCGATAGGTCTCTATTCCTCAGAGTTCTATCGCCATCAATTTCCACCGGCCCATCTAAACACGCTGCAATCGCGGAGATGAAATTTGCTGTAGTGCCCGAGTTTCCACAATCAAGTGTCGATTTCGGTAAAACAAGGCCATTTCTGCTTCCAAAAATCTTCCACCTTTGATCCTCTCTTTCTATCAAAACCCCCATTTTCTCCATGCAGATGGCCATCGATTCGATATCTCTTCCGGGGGATCCTCGGAAAACCAAGCTCGTCATTGAATCAGATTGGGAAGCAAGTGCAATCCACCTAATCATGTGGCTCTTGGAGGGCGGCAGGAACCATCGAACACTATCAGGGTCTTCGAGCGGATGGATGATTGGCACAAAACCGCATCAGAGTCATTCAGTTGAATGCTCCCCTCCGCCTTGCTCCCTGATGCATTCGCCGAAATCAGCCACTCCATCCCAAGATTTTGCCTTCTCATCGATAATGCTGTTTCTAAGCGTATCTTCCATTGTACCTTGGATCTTCACCAAATTATTCCTCTGAAGTAACTTGGGACTTAGCCCCGGCAGGAGAACTGACACTGCTCGGGGGACCCTTCCGGGGTAGACTTCATTGACGTGCCTGACTATGTTAGTAGTACAGGTGTTGGTGATTGTATTGTACCACTCTGGACTCTTGCTGAGTTTGTTGGTCCTGTTTAGATATGACTCCAGCATTCTTCTCTCATTGCCGGGACCAAGTACGACCGCTTCGAAAAGGTGAGTGACCGATTTTTTTCTGCAACGAGTCCTTACTCCTATCACGTCCCTCTCCGTGGCCCAGACGTAAATCAACTCATATTGTCTGAATAGCCCCTTTATGGGGTGGTACTTCTCCCCTCTTTCCCTCCTGACCTCTATCGAACAGGCCAGTCTAGTGCCATCACTCATTTCGAAACTCATTATCGTATGGGCCATTTGCCTCCTAGATGGGTCGAAGTACTCTAGGACGAACCAGATCTTAGCAACATCGCCCAATTTAATTTTCATATCTACCCATCTTTCGTCGAAATCCCTTCCGCTTCTCCATTCGAAATCTCTGACATTTCGGATGATAACCTCATCATCATTGAATTCTGCTGTAGCCAGTCTCTCATTGTCATTCACCCATGATCTATCGTTAGAGGGCCTGAGCCTTAGGTGCCTAAATAAGGCCCATAATAGCACCATTGCTAGAAAAAGAGAGGATATGATCGCCCCCGCACCAAGGATGTCAGACGTGTCTACCACGTGCGACTGACTGCATTCAGGTGGATGAATCCTCCCTTCTTTTGATGGCGCGGCAGGGGAGATTCGAACTCCCGAGGTGAAACACCACTGGATTAGCAATCCAGCGCAATGGCCAGGCTATGCGACTGCCGCAGTAATTACACGACCGGAGATTCGTGCTTAAGCAGAACGGTCTCCTATTCTTCTTCTTCCGAACTTTCTTCGATACTGATTAGTTCCGAAGGGAGCCTTGTAACGTAAATTATCTCATCAGTGAATTTTTTTGTCGCACGATCCCTTAATTCCATGACTCTAGTGCCCTTTGATGCTCTACCAATGGTCTCTTTCGTTTGAGCTGCCCCAATTCTAATCATCATGCCCGAGCTAGTTAACATGAAAATCTGGTCATCTTCATCGGGAATCTGATTTACTCCCACAATCGTATCCCCTGGATAAAGATCCATGGTTTTCACCCCCTTTGCTCCTGAACTGGTTCTCCTATAACCGTCCCTTTCTCCAGTTCCAATTGTCGTTCTCTTGCCCATTCCATTCTTTGTAATGGTGAGTATCTGAGTTTCATAATTATTGGTTACTACCATGCCAACTACATGTCCGCCATCTCCCTCTCTGGAAGAGGTCTTTCGATCTCCTGTGAAAATGCCCCAAACCCCTGATGTATTCCTACTAGTGGCAGTAATTTCTGAGCAAGCAAATCTGCTTGCCTGACCAGTACTGGAAATCATCACAATATCAGATTCTTCAGTTCCGTTTCTTACATTGACCAGTGTGTCCCCATCTATTTTGAATCTAAGTGCATACTTTCCATTTCGATTGATTTTTACATATTCTTTCAGACTGGTTTTCTTAATCAGACCTTTCTTGGTAGCAAAAAGAAGGAAGTGCCCTTCCGGGGAACTAATCAATTCTCTATCCAATGGTAGAATTGATACTACTTTTTCCTCATCTCTAATGCTACCAAGAAGATTTCTGACATGACTCCCCTTGCCATATCTACTAGCCGAAGGAGTTTCCCATGCCCTTAATCCGTACACTCTCCCCTGGTCAGTAAAGATGAGAAGACGATCTTTAGAGAAGCAGGTGACGATTTTTGCAGGGGCATCCTCATCTTTAGTGGCCACACCTTTGAGTCCCTTGCCACCTCTATTCTGAAGTCTGAATGCCTCTACTGGCAAGTGTCTGATGTAGTTGTCAGTGGTGAGTGAGATTACAATTGCCTCCTCTGCAATAAGGTCCTCCCTATCCATCGAGAGTGGCATCGGATCGATTTCTGAAAGCCTCTCGTCACCATGGATTTCTACCATCGCATCAAG
>Ga0207993_1000382_pt1 | contig 17692 bp, 29 predicted proteins | sample ETN01SmetaG_2_FD_185791 | JGI IMG/M metagenome (GOLD analysis project Ga0207993, IMG submission 185791) | Marine microbial and viral communities from oxygen minimum zone, Eastern Pacific Ocean - ETNP2014F12-01SV265 (SPAdes) (version 2) | ecosystem: Environmental > Aquatic > Marine > Oceanic ...
CTTAAATTAGGCAAACCACATTACGATATATGGATAGATGACAAGGCACAAAATGACAAAGAATACTTTAGAAACAAAAGATATACAGGTTAAACCATACCAACCTTTAGCATGGTTGTTCACTGCAACCTTGATAGGAGCCGCAACAATGGCGGCGTTTAATATGTACCCTTGGTACAGTTATGCGTTCACAGTATCAAACTTGGGTTGGGTAGTAATAGGTATATTATGGAAAGAAAAGTCCTTGATTGTTTTAAATGCAGGACTTACAATAATATATATAATCGGTCTAATCAGTGATTGGATTAACTAGAAGGCATAGTCGGCCACAAGCGACAGTTTGGTATTTGTCAGCCTCAAATGACATACAAAGGAGAATAAATGAGCTACGTAGATGCAAATTTCGATCGTGACCAAGACGTTATAAGAGTAGTTGAACGTAAAGAAGGTAAACGACATTTCACAGAATATCCTGTAAAGTACACTTTCTATTATAAAGATCAAAGAGGAAAGTATAAAAGTATTTACGGTGATCCCCTAAATAGAATCGTAGCAAGAAATACAAAGCAGTTTAGAAAAGAACTTGCTATAAATCAAAACAAAGAATTATTTGAAAGTGATGTTAATCCAATATTCCAATGCTTGAGTGAGCAATACTTAAATGTTGATGCTCCTAAACTTAATGTAGCATTTTTTGATATTGAAACAGACTTTGATCCAGAAAGAGGATTTGCTGATCCAAGCGATCCATTCATGCCAATTACTGCAATCACAGTACACTTGCAATGGCTAGAAAGTCTTGTAACATTTGCTATTCCTCCTAAAGGACTAACAATGGCACAGGCTGAAGAACAAGTAAAAGATTTTCCTAATACATATTTGTATGACAAAGAAGCAGATATGCTTGAAGCATTTCTTGATGTTATACAAGACAGTGATATATTAACAGGCTGGAACAGTGAAGGTTATGATATTCCTTATACTGTGAATCGTGTTGCTAGAGTTTTAAGTAAAGATGATACTAGACGTTTTTGTTTATGGAAACAACTTCCTAAGAAACGTGAGTATGAAAAGTATGGTAAGAAGGCTGAAACCTATGACCTAATAGGTAGAGTGCATTTAGATAGTTTGGAACTATATCGTAAATACACATATGAAGAAAGACATACTTACAGACTTGACGCCATTGGCGAAATGGAAGTTGGTGAAAAGAAAACTGTGTATGAAGGTACACTCGATCAACTTTATAACAATGACTTCCGAACGTTCATTGAGTACAACAGACAAGACGTTGCACTACTGGACAAGCTGGATAAAAAATTAAAGTTCATAGATTTATCAAATGAACTAGCTCATGCAAATACTGTTTTGCTACAGACTACTATGGGTGCTGTCGCAGTTACAGAACAAGCAATTATTAACGAAGCACATCACAGAGGACTACAGGTTCCTAACAGGCCAAAACGTGACGAAGAAAATACTGCGGCGGCTGGTGCCTATGTTGCATTTCCTAAGAAGGGTGTACATAAGTGGATAGGTAGTATGGACTTAAACAGTCTGTATCCTAGTGTTATTCGTGCATTGAATATGGATCCTGCAACCATTGTAGGACAACTACGTCCAGAACATACAGAAGCATTTGTACAAGATCAAATGACATTACAGAAGAAGTCATTTGCAGGTGCTTGGGAAGGTAAGTTCGGCACATTAGAATATGAAGCGGTTATGGAAAAGAGAAAAGACTTTAACATAACAGTAGACTTTGAGAATGGCGAAAGTGAAATGTTAAGTGCCGCGGAAGTTTACAAACTAATTTTTGACAGCAACCAACCATGGATGCTAACTGCTAACGGTACTATATTAACAAATGAACATGATGGTGTTATTCCAGGCTTGTTGAAAAGATGGTATAGCGAACGTAAAGAGCTACAAGCTATGAAAGGAAAAGCCATTGATGCAGGTAATCAAACAGAAATTGCGTTTTGGGATAAACGTCAGCTCGTTAAAAAAATTAATCTTAACAGTTTATACGGTGCTATTCTTAACCCTGGTTGTAGGTTTTTTGATAAACGTATTGGCCAAAGTACTACACTTACTGGTCGTGCTATTGCAAAGCACATGAGCGCCGAGGTTAATAAAGTTATTACAGGCACATATGATCACGTAGGAGATAGTATTATATATGGTGATACTGACTCCGTTTACTTTAGTGCGTTTCCGGTACTGAAGAAAGAGATTGAAGCAGGACAGATTCCTTGGACAAAGGATAGTGTTATTAAACTTTATGATCAAGTATGTGGAGAAGCAAACAAAACATTTGGTAAGTTTATGATGGATGCTTTTCATTGTCCTAAGAGCAGATCAGATGTTATTGCGGCAGGTAGAGAGATTGTTGCAGAAAGCGGATTGTATATTACAAAGAAACGTTATGCGGCTTTGATATATGACAACGAAGGACAACGTACAGACGTAGATGGTAAAGCTGGTAAGGTAAAAGCTATGGGCTTAGATCTTAAACGTTCTGATACTCCTGTGTTTATGCAAGACTTCTTAAGCGAAATACTTATGATGGTATTGCAAGAGAAAAGTGAAAAAGATATACTAGAACGTATTAGTGAATTTAGAACAGAATTTAAACTACGTCCAGGCTATGAAAAAGGTAGTCCTAAACGTGCAAACAGAATCGGTGACTATCAACGTAAAGAACAACGTGAAGGTAAAGCTAATATGCCCGGACACGTTCGAGCAAGTATTAACTGGAACACGTTAAAACGTATGAATGGTGACAAGTACAGTATGGAAATTGTTGACGGTATGAAAGTTATTGTTTGTAAACTAAAACAAAATCCATTAGGCTATACTAGTGTTGCATATCCAACAGATGAACTTAGACTTCCAGAATGGTTTAAGGAACTTCCGTTTGATGGTGATGCTATGGAGGAAACAATTATTGACAACAAACTAGGCAACTTAATAGGGGTGTTGAATTATGATGTGGCTAGTACACTTCAGAAAAACACATTTAATAACTTATTTGACTTTGGAGGCGAATAATATGAAAAACAAAAGAAATAAACTTGAAAGGAAACTTGACGAGTATAATCACACAATGGAACTAATTAGAACTATTGTGCCGATCGCAGTTTTGGTTTTACAAGTAATCATATTGATGAAGTTGGTGTAATATGGCAATACATGGAATGATAGACTTAGAGACACTAGGCGTAGAGCCAGATAGTGTTATTATCACCGTAGGTGCTATTAAGTTTGATCCATACACTGACGTTGAGCCCCATAGTGGATTATATTTGCGTTGTGACATCGAAGAACAGTCTGAACAACTTGGTAGGACTATTGATGATAACACAATGCAATGGTGGACTAAACAACCACAGAACATACAGGACGAAGCATTTGGAGAACATGAAGACCGTGTTAACATGGATCAACTTACAAAAGCTCTAAATAAGTTCTGTGTAGGTGTAGATCAACTATGGTGCCAAGGCCCATTATTTGACTATGCAATATTACAAAACTTGTATAAGAATGTTAAAAAACCTTGTCCGTGGAACTTCTGGCAGATCAGAGACAGTAGAACTGTGTTTAGTATGATGCCAAGTGATCCACGTAAGGCTATACAAGAAGAAATGCACAATGCACTTGCTGACTGTTATTATCAAGCAAAATGTATTCAATCAACCTTCAAACACTTTGGAGTTAAAAAATGAGATACAAAGCAAAAAGTAACATACTAAAGAAAGGTGACGACAGCATTTCTTTTAGTGTACAAAGACGTAAGAAAGTAGCACACATAAAATACTACTACGAATACGACAAACATAAAGAAGATGTTATTTGCAGTTTAGCAGATGCAGATGACAGATATGAAAGTGCCATTAAGGCAGGCTATAAGGTAGCATTTTAATGAATGAAGATGTAAAACAGATACTAGAAGAACTAAAAGAGTATAGGGCAGAGCTTGTACACAAGAACTATCCTATGGGCAGAATAAATGAAATTATTATGAAGTGGGAAAGCAAGTCCGTAAAAGTTATAGACAATGACGATATGGATCCACTAGGAGAGGAAGAAGATTGAAAATATTATTAACAGGTAGTAAGGGCTTTTTAGGTAGCCACCTCGTCAAAAAATTGACGGCTCATCAGGTATATTGTATAGATAGATCTGATGGACAGGATTTACTTACTTGTGATTTAAACTATGATGTTGATTTAGTAATACATCTAGCAGGTGAAAGTGGTATAGCTAAAAGTTTAGACCACCCAGAACTGTATTGGGAAAACAACGTTATAGCAACAAAAAGATTATTTGATCATTTTAAAGGCACAAGGATTATGTATGCAAGTTCTAGTACTGCAAAAGAACCAAACAGAAATCCTTATGCAATGACAAAATACACATTAGAAAGACTTGCACCACAAACAAGTACAGGACTGCGTTTTTGCACTATATATAGTAACAGTCAGCAAAGGCCCAATATGTTCGTACCTCGTTTACTACGGAAAGAAATACAGTATATTCATACTAACCATAAACGAGATTTTATCCATATAGATGATGTTTGTAGTGCCATTACGTTTCTTATGAATCGTGATGCACGTGGTGTATATGATATTGGGACAGGCATAAGCACTCCCTTAAAACAGATTACGGATTTTTTCGATATCGAATGTGAAGAAAAGATCGGTGGTGAAAATGAAAGGTTATGCAATAAAGCTGACATTTCAAAATTAACAGACTTGGGTTGGACACCTCAAATCAATTTATTTGAGTACCTTAAGTCGCAAAAGGACTTGACTTTATGATTAAAGTTATGTACAATATAACAATGGAGAAAAATCAATGAAAGATATCTTACAAGATGTAGTTGCACATACACACTCGCTAGGTTTTCTAAATCTAGTAAAGGTTACAGGAGATAGTGCAAATACACAAATCGAAAGTATGGCAGAAGACAGAAGTGTTATTCTAACTGCTGATACTAAAAATCCTGTAACAGAGTTTGCGGCAACGTTTGGTATGCCTAACTTAGATAAACTGGCTTTACACTTAAAGAATCCAGAGTATCAAAAGAACGCAAAACTTTCTGTAGAGAAAGCAACTAGAAACGGTGAAGAAGTTCCAACACACATTCACTTTGAGAATGAAGCAGGTGACTTCCAGAATGATTATAGATTTATGAATCAGGAGATCATTAATGAGAAACTTAAGAGTGTTAAGTTTAAAGGTGCTAGTTGGGAAGTAGAATTAGAGCCAACTATTGCAAGTATTTCAAGAATGAAATTGCAAAGTGCGGCACATTCAGAAGAAACTGTGTTTACTGTAAAAACTGAAAACAATAATTTAGTATTTTACTTTGGTGATCATAGTACACACGCAGGATCATTTGATTTTGCAAAAGGAATTACAGGTGAACTTAAACACGCATGGAGTTGGCCAGTAGCACAGGTACAATCAATCTTAGGACTAGATGGAAAACTTACAATGAAGATTTCCGATCAAGGTGCTATGCAGATTAGTGTTGATAGTGGCATGGCTACTTACAATTACATTTTGCCTGCACAATCTAAGTAGGAGAAGTGAGTGAATACGAATCTAACTAATGCACAAAAAGACTACGCAGTATTTCTCCCTGCCATTAGTGGGTTCTTTGCAACGTTTGTCGGTAAACAACGTTATGAGGAATATGTTGAGAAAAGTAGAATACCTAAGAACTTTCCAACAGAAGTAGAAAGTCTAAACTGGCTTGAACCAAAAGCTAGTATGTTTCAGTATCACTGGAGTCTATATTCGGCAGGACACGCCGAGCTAGATGTAAACAAAGACTCGCCTAAAGAGGATATGATCCGTAATAGAGATCGTAACAATAGTTGGCTACTTGGTGATTCAGGTGGTTTCCAAATAGGTAAGGGTGTATGGGAAGGTGACTGGAAAGATCCTAACTGTCCTAAAGCTAAAAAGAAACGTGAACAAGTCCTTACGTGGATGGACGCATATATGGACTATGGTATGATACTTGATATTCCTGCCTGGGTGTCAAGAAGCCCTGCTGGTGCAAAAGCAACGGGTATTGACAATTATCAGGATGCCGTAAACGCCACTCGCATAAACAACGATTACTTTATGAAAAACCGTAATGGTAGTTGTAAGTTCCTAAATGTATTACAAGGTGAAAATCATACAGATGCTGAAGATTGGTATCAGCAAATGAAAGACTATTGTGATCCTAAGAAATACACAGATCACTTTAATGGTTGGTCCATGGGTGGACAAAATATGTGTGATATTCATTTGGTATTGAAAAGATTAGTAGCACTACGTTATGATGGATTACTTGAAAAAGGTAAGCATGACTTTATGCACTTCCTAGGTACAAGTAAACTAGAGTGGGCTACATTACTTACTGACATACAAAGAGCAGTTCGTAAATACCATAACGAAAACTATACTGTAACTTTTGATTGTGCAAGTCCGTTCTTAGCAACTGCTAATGGACAACTGTATATTCAAACAGAAACAAATGATAGAACTAAATGGGTATATCGAATGGTTCCAAGTATTGATGATAAGAAGTATGCTAGTGATACTAGAAACTTCCGTGACGCAGTATTAGCCGATGGTATATTTAAAAACTTTACAGACAGTCCTGTAAGTAAAGGATTAGAAGTAAAAGATATTTGCATTTATGCTCCAGGTGACCTAAATAAGATAGGTAAAGAAGGAAAGACATCTTGGGATAGCTTTAGTTATGCTATACAGATGGCACACAACGTATGGAGTCATATTAATGCAGTACAAGAAGCTAATAGATGCTACGACAACGGAATATATCCGAGTATGCTAGTACAAGAGAAGTTCGATAGATTATACTTTAGAGATGTAGTTGAGGCAATATTTGCCACAGACAGCAGAGATAAAGCTAATCAAATTATCGAAGAGTTCTCAAGATTCTGGATGTCAATCATTGGCACTAGAGGAGCAACTGGTAAGAAGACTGTCAATGCACAAACACAGTTTAACGCATTGTTTGATGATGCTGATAGCACTCCGGTTGTTGAAGAAACTGAAGTTGAAGATTTACAAGAAAGTAAATTGGAGGAGTTAGAACATGAGCAAGAAAGCAAGTAAGAGTGAAAAGAAACTACAAGAAGAACATAAATGGTTTGACAAAATTACAGGCGAACTAACAAAGGAACGTAAGTTTGATAGATCTTGGCAAACAGAAGAACTGTTAAAAAGAACTAAGAAAATTAAATTAGCAATTAAGGACAAGTTAGAGAACATTAAAAAATGAACGCAACTGCACTATTTTCAACTTTATTATTAGAAGATCATCTTGACTTAGATAACAAGACTATCAAGGAGGCTTGTTATGATATGAAAGAAGATCAACACTATAATGAACAAGAAGGTGGTTGGCAGAGTGATAGATATTTAGGCGATCATAGATTTAGTGATCTTAAAAAAGCAGTTGATGATATGCTTAAGAAAGTAACCGAAGAATACTTTACTCTTTGTTGTCCTATACAAAGAAAGAACGAATGGATAAACATTAACTATCCACACGGTGCAGAAACTAATATTAATCAAGTTCATATGCACGATAGGAATGTTGTAAGTTTTGTTTACTATGTACAGGCAGATGAAGATTGTGGTATGCTAACTTTGTTTAGTCCACATCAGCTATATGATCAGGCTGTTCCGTATAGATATATTAAACAACCTAATGAGTGGAATAGCACTAGATTTAGGATTGAACCAAGACCTGGTAAGCTAGTTTGTTTTCCTAGTTACTTGTTGCATCAAGCTAATGCAAATAAAAGTAAAAGAGATAGAATTAGTATTGCCTTTAATGCAGATATTAACGATGGGAGTTTTCAATGAGACGTGATTACGAAACAGGTGAAGCAGACAACGTAAAAATATTCACTGGTATTGAAGTAGAACATACTCCTGCGTTCGGACAAAAGACTTTGTTTGTTGTAGGAATACACAATCCAATTGATCTTGCACAAAAGGCCAGAGAAGAAGATTGCACACACATTTATTTAGGTGCTAACCAAAGTTTTAATCCTGATATGAAAAACAGTGATCATATTGAGGATTGGCATGATATGATTAGTGTGCTTTTGGAAGAAGGTTGGTTAGTAACACTAGATTATGATGTTATGTATCATCAGCTTGTAATTGATAACTTACATGAAAGCACATTGCCAATGAGTTCGATATTCCGTAATTTTATTCCACAGATTAGTGTAAAGATTCCGCATATTGAAGAATTGAACTATAATGCTTGTATTAAGATAGATGATGTCGATTACAATCATTCGAACCCAGGTGTTTGGGTACATCAAGTAAATGAACTTATGCAACGTTCAAAGTTCACAGATTGGAAACAGTATACCAAAGACAAACCAATAAAAGAGGTTGATTAATATGCTAGAAGATGCTACAATAAAAGAAGAATTAGAACATTTGTCTACAGATGAATTTATTAGACAAAAATACAAAGAGGAAGGCAAAAGACAGACTATGAATACTGCAAAGAGAATGATTTGGGTTACATTTAGAAAAGAAGGTATCCACAAATATCCTGCGGCGTTGGACGATCCTAAACTTGCAACAGGCGATGAATATGATGTTAGTTTTTTAGGTTATCCACATAGGCATATCTTTCACTTTAAGGTTGCTATTGAAGTATTCCATGATGACAGAGATATTGAATTTATTCAATTCAAACGTTGGTTGGAAAAACTTTATGCTGAAAAAACTTTAGAGCTTGACTACAAATCTTGTGAAATGATTAGCGATGATTTGTATGCACAGATAAGTGAAAAATATCCTGGCAGAGAAGTTCACATTGATGTTTCAGAAGATGGTGAGAATGGTGCTCACATCGAATACGCAAAATAGAAGAGGAGATCAAAAAGTGTCATATTTTGCAGAGAACCCCGAAGTCGTAAAAATCTTTGATGACTTAGATAAGTTTCGTGACTTTTGTCGTTTCGAAGGTTACAGATTTAATGAGAAGGATCTGTATAGCAACAAGTCAAGGTCTTATCAGGCTTTTTTAGATCCTGTAAAGGCTCGCAAAGAAAGACGTGAAAGGAAACAAGCACGTTTTAAGAAAAGGAGACATAATTGATATACATTGTAGATATTGAAGCAGTTGATACACGTTATACAAAGCAGTGGAAGGAATATCTTCCTAAACAGTTAAAACGTGCTACCAACGAACAGGTTGAAGTTATTAGCGGAGGTGATACTCCACAAGCTACCACTCCAGGTGCATTCTTAAACTTTGGCGGTACAAATGTCTACAAGAGTAAGCAGTTAGAAATTATTGGAGAAATGTTTTGCAATGGACAAGTTAAAGACGGCGATTATTTTCTCTATACCGATGCCTGGAATCCTACAGTTATTCAACTGCGTTATATGGCAGAACTATTGGGTGTTAACATTCGCATTGGTGGTTTGTGGCACGCAGGCTCTTATGATCCACAAGATTTTTTAGGTAGGCTTATAGGTGATAAACCTTGGGTTAGAAATGCAGAACGTTCTATGTTTGAATGTTATGATAACAACTTCTTTGCAAGTGACTTTCATATAAACATATTTGTAGAAGCATTTAGAGAAGTAGGCAACTACGTAGGACTTTCAACAGATAAGACTAAAGTACAACGTGTTGGTTGGCCTATGGAGTACTTACGTAACAGTTTAGATAGTTACAGAGGTATGCCTAAGGAAAATATTATATTGTTTCCGCATAGGATTGCTCCTGAGAAACAACCTGAAATATTTAGAGATTTAAGAACACACTTGCCAGACTATGAACTAATTATTTGTCAAGAACAAGAGCTATCTAAAATAGAATATCATAACTTACTAGGTAGAGCAAAATTAGTGTTTAGTGCTAACTTGCAAGAAACACTTGGTATTAGTTGGTATGAGGGTGCATTAGTAGATACACTACCAATGGTTCCAGATAGATTAAGTTACAGTGAAATGGCACTTGATGAATTCAAGTATCCAAGTCAATGGACTACAGATTTTAAACAATATGAAACAAATAGAGAACAACTTGTAAAAAGGATTAACAAGTATATGATTAACTATGAAACATATCTTCCTGCATTACAAAAACAAGTACGTAAATTACAAGATGATTTCTTTGGTGGTAGTAAACTATATGGAGCAATAGGCAATGAAAAAACCTAAAGATGACGACAAAAAGTTTAGCATTACTATCGGTGACAAAACAATATCCCCTAGTTACACATATGAATCAAGTGGGACTATTTCTAGTGTTACTAACATAGATCCTGCAGACATAAGTTACTGCACCTCAGACATTAGTAGCACATACGCAGGTCCAACATACACCTTAGGTGATATGAATGATACAGGTGGAGAGTTTTCAATTAACTTTGATGACTTTGAAACTAGACCTGAAGTGTGGCCTTCACAACACACTATTGAAGAAATGATAAAAGAATATCCTGCACTAGCTTTGCAGTACACAAGATTTATAGAGCTTTACAATTTATGTAAAGACGATTACTACAGTGGTAAGAAAAATGATGGACTTCTTTAAGAATAGAAAAAGAACAATATATGATAGGACCGGAACAGTACCATATCTTGTTAGATGGTATATATTCCTTAAGGACCGTAAGAGCTTCCCGTTCAACATCACTTTGCATAAAATATTAGTAAGTGATGAGGCAGTACTACATGACCATCCTTGGAGTTGGGGTACAATGATCCTAAAAGGTGGGTATTGGGAACACACACCGTTAAGAGCCGAGGAGGGTCATGTAGTAGGCAGTACAAAAAAATGGTGGGGACCAGGTACTGTACGTTTTAGAAATGCTGATGATTTGCATTGGTTAGAACTTGCTAAAGACAAAGACGGAAATGAGATACCTTGTTGGAGTTTATTTTATATGGGTAAGAAAGCCAAAGACTGGGGCTTTATGCAACACGTAAAGGACATAGGGTATCGTTGGATCCATAATGAAAAGTATTTGAAAGATAGAAAAACAGATGAAACAGCCTAGAGTAACAGAAATGCTAGACGGAAGAATGTTCATCTTTGATGATGCATTTGAACCACCTGAACTGAATGAACTTGTTCGTGATGTACAAAACTGGCCATACTTGTATGGAGAAGTTGATGATGGCGATTTGCCGCCAACAGGAATGAGTACAGGAGAATACACAGGTACAAAAACATTTCATGCACTTTGGGAGTTCTGTGAAAAGTATGTGCCACAGGTAAATGGTTGCATACTAAAAAGATCACACGCCAATATATTTGCTCCAAGAGAGCCTGCATATTATCATGTAGATGATGAAAGTGATGAAGCATGGACATTTATGTTTTATGCAAATAACAACTGGGATATCAATGATGGTGGTGAAACAAAGTTTATTACTAACCTGCAAAACAAAAAAGAAAATTATGAAGGTACAGAATATCCAGAGATAATTGCTATTCCTCCTATTCCAGGTAGAATGCTAATTTGGAAAAGCAACGTATTACATACTGCAACGCCTATGAGAAACACACATAGGTTTACACCTACGTTTAAATTTATTAAGTTTTTAAAAGAGAAACATGGTAAGGGCGAAGGCGGTATTGTTATGGGTAGCAAGGAAACTTATCCTTGGCATAAGGAATATGTTCCACCTATGCCTATTACAAGCGAATTACATAACATAGTAAACATTAACGTATATGAAACTAATCTTACTAACGTAGATGATGAACTATTACTAAAAGATATTACTAACGAACAACAAAATAGAATTGACAGCAATCCAGAAGATACACACTATGAAGATATTGTATTTCCTAACACAGATAGTTGTATGCACTTTATGAATGAAGTAGAAGCGGCTGTAAAACAATATACAAATGAAGATTTAGAATTAACAGGAATATGGACACACAAAACAGAACCAAATGGTAGTACTGCATTTCACAGTCATACTAAAAGCAAATGGTCTTTTGTTTATTATCCAGATCACGAGGAAGGGCAAGGCAACTTGCACTTTACAATATTTGTAAATGATATGCCTCGTTTTGAAAAAGAGATACAACCTAAAGCAGGTATGCTCTTAATATTTGATTCAAAGATTTCCCATTATACAGGAAAGAATGTAACGAACAATGATAGATACTCTATCAGTGGTAACTTTAATATTAGGAGTAATAATGATTAAGAAAAAATATTATAGTTGGACAGATGTAGAAAATATGTGTACAAGTATCGTAAATGATATGTACAATGATTTTTGGAGGCCCGACTATATAGTAGGTATTACCAGAGGTGGCAATGTACCAGCAACTATTATTAGTAACATGACTGGCATACGTTGTGAGTCTATCAAGATAAGTTTACGTGATAACGAATCAGGCAGAGCAGGTGATAGTGTTGACTGGATGGCCAATGATGCGTTTGGTGTCTTAGATGGTAAGATTGCATCAGGTAGCCCTACAAGTAAAAAGATTTTAATCGTGGACGACATCAATGACACTGGTGCTACGTTTAAATGGATAAAGAATGATTGGGAGTCAAGACACAATGACCCAGACAAGTGGGCTAGAATATGGGGTGGTAATGTTAGATTTGCTACACTTACAGAAAACCTAGCTAGTAAGTTTGGATCTGTTTCTTACTTCTGTGACGAAGTTAACAAAGCTGAGGAAGACGTTTGGTTAGTTTATCCTTGGGAAAACGTAGGAAAGTATGATTAACATTGGTTGGTGTTGGACAGGAAGTATACCAGAACTATTAGTTGTGGAACCTGAAAGATTTAAAACACCAAAGATAGTAAACAAAGATTATAATAAAAGAGGTGTAATAGATTGTCCTTCTTATCAAGGCTTCTATAGTAACTTATTCCTTTTGAAGTCACCTGTGTCTTTTACTGCTACACCAAAAGATGGTGCAGTTGAAATTTCAAGTGACGAAGTAGATACACAACAATTACAAAATTTAGTTACACTACATCAGCCAAATGAAATGTATGATACAAAAAAGCCTATGTTTCAATTTAATCTTAACTATTTGTTTATAGCAGATGATCCGTGCTTAATGGAAATACTGCCACCGTTTATGCACATGGATAAGTTTCCAGGTGAAGTAATTGGCGGTAGCTATAACATACATAGTTGGATAAGAAGTATTAGTTGGGGATTTGTATTTGCTAACACAAAGACCAAGCTAGTAGTTAAACGTGGTGATCCATTATGCTACGTTAAATTTACAACACCAAAATTAAATTCATTTGTGCAATTAAAAGAATGTATTCTTACAGATGATATAATAAAAGAATTAGATAGAAAAAGGTTCTTGACACAGTTCAAAAAAGGTGGTATAATAAACTTAATGAGTAGAGCTTTAAAATTAAGACCAAAAAAATTAATTAAGATAAAACCAAAGTTATGAGCGACAACATAGTAAAATTTCCTGATATAAAAGATAGGGTACATATACTACATTTTAAAGTACCAGCAGTTATCAGTATGCACAAAAAAGCTAATAGCGATATAGCATTAGAAATAAGACGTTTGAACGAACACGAAGGTATTGGACAAGCCTGGGTACCTGCAAAGAACATGACAGAAGCAAAAAGAAAATTACACGATATGATTAAGATTACGGAGTGGATAGATGATGCGTGAAGACCTAATGGTACAACAACAGGTTGCTAACTTATGGCAACACTTTGTAGGTGTTATCTGCTTAAATCAAACAGGTAGGATTCAAGTAAAAAGAGTTTTGCCAGAGTTCTTTGATAAATGGCCTACTCCAGAAAAGTATTTAAAGAGCGATAAGAAAACTGTAATAGAAGTAATTAAGAGCTTAGGCTTTTATAATAGACGTGAAAATACTATTAGACAAATGACCAAAGACTTTTTAACTTGGGACGGAGAAGATGCTACTAAACTATATGGTGTAGGTAAGTATGGTTCAGATAGCTATGAATTATTTTATAAAAAACGCATACCTGAAAACGTAGGCGATCACGAATTACAAAGATATATTAAGGAAGAGTTTCATGGAGTTTAGTCAAGTACCTTGGAAAGATGTGTTAATAGACACAAAAGAATTTACTGTATTTAAGGACAAGTATCCTGTTACAGAAGGACACGTTCTTTTTGTACCTAAGGTTGAAGACTGGCAACACTTGACAGCTTGTTTCAAAGCCGCCTACAAATGGGGATATGATTGGGTTGAACGTGGATATTGTGATGCCTTTAACATAGGACAAAATGTAGGTAAAGAAGCAGGACAAAGTGTAATGTATCCACACGTACATTTAATACCAAGACGTTTAGGAGATATGGAAGATCCTAAGGGCGGTGTTAGAGGAGTTATTCCAGAAAAGCAAAAATATGTAGATAAAGATCTAAATAAACGTGAAGGACGTTTTACTACAGAAGAAATAATTGAAGCACAAGAAAGGATCTTAAATACGTAATGAGAATCGCGGCATTAGGTTGTAGTCACACTTGCGGATATCATGTTAAGGATATGCCAGAGGATAAAGTGTTAGATATTAACACTTGGCCTTTCAGTGGCAAGTGGAATGACAATAACTGGGCAGAATTTTATATTAACAACAAAAATGCTGACGGAGTTATATTTGCTAACAGTAGTAATGGCTGGTGGGAATATAGCGAGTGGTTAAGTTTTTTATTTAAGAAGTATGACGACATCAAAGAAGTTGTTGTACAAAATACGTATTGGAATCGTTTTAGATTAAGTATGATGGATCCACCTGATTACGAAAGAATGGTTCCTTTAGATGAACTATATCATTTAGAACACAAAAAGGGTAATATCGACTTGTGGTTGAAAAGACTACATAACGAACAAAAGAACGTGTTTGATATTCCTTTACAATGCTACCCAGAAGACTATTCAAATAGGTTGCATTTTAACGTAAAATTTGATCCAAGGTTTATGATGGACGAGCCTGACCTAAGAGCAGAGCCATATATGAAAGTTAAGACTTGGATGGAAATTATGTCACTTAAAGCACAACGGGAGTGGTTTAAGGAGATGTACATACTGCAAGAGTTATGCAGAAGTAACGGTGCTGAACTTAAATTATTCAGCCTAAACAAATGGACTTGGATACCAGACGAAATGCTTATTCCAAAGTTAAGAAATTCTTTTTATAACTTTGACTACATCCAGGTTGCATCTAATCATGTAGAAGAATGGTTTCTACGTGAAAAACAGGTAGACTTAACTAAAGAAACAATCGACGGGGAACACTTTGGAGAAGATATCCATAAGACGATTGCTTTAGAATATCTACCACAACAATTTGAAAGGAAATCAAATGTCTAATAGAGCAGAAATGATCAAAGCACTCAAGAGCCATGCACAAGGACACATCGACAAACATAAGATGAATGTTGAAGTTTACCTAAATAATAGTGTAGGTATTGGCGAGCATCCGGACGTATTAGAAGCAATCGAAAAAGAACTAGCCGTTATTGCTCAATACATGGATGAATTGGAAGTATTGAACAGATACTTTTCAGAATAAACTTGACAAAAAACCTAAATAAGTGTATACTGTTTAGAGTAATGGCAATCCACTGCCTTAACATCGGAGAATAAGAATGGAAAAAGTAAATGAAATAAAAAAGCGCCTAGAAGACGCAGGTCTGAGATACTGGGCGAATGATAACATCAGTGAGGTATTACAGGAAGGTGATAAGCAACAGTTGATTGAAGAAGCCATTCCTGCTTTTGAAAATGTTTTACAGAAGTTATTAATTGATACAAAGACAGATCCTAACAGTCAAGATACTGCTAGGCGTATGGCTAAGATGTATATCAATGAGATTATGAGTGGTCGTTATGACCCAATGCCTAACCCTAGTGCATTTCCTAACTACATTGAAGGTGGTTATGAAGGTATGTTGGTTGTGCGAAGCGAACTAACTAGTTTGTGTTCACATCATCATCAGACTGTAAAAGGTGTGGCATACATTGGTATCATTGCAGGTCCTAAATTATTAGGCTTGAGCAAATATACACGTATTGCCCAATGGTGTGCAAGACGTGGTACACTACAAGAAGAACTTAATGTTATGATTGCAAATGCAATACAGGAACAGACAGGTAGTGAACACGTTGGTGTGTATGTACAAGCTACACATGGTTGTTGTGAGAACAGAGGTATTAAAGCACATAGTTCTTTAACACAGACTACTGTACTACGTGGAGCATTTAAAGATGATCCAGCAACTAAGAAAGAGTTTATAGACAACGTTAAATTGCAACAGGAACACGCAAAATGATTAGAGAATGGGTAGTTGACGCATGGAACGGTATTATGAATTACGAACGTAATCCGTTAAGGCATATTCCGGACTTACAGGTTAGACATATGGTGATGCAGGTATTAGCATTCATGTGGTCAGGTGTATTTGCTTTACTAATAGCAGATAGCATTACAGTTTTTGCTTACAGTTCAATAGCACATATAGCCTTTATTACGGCTGTTGTGGTAACTGTGGCAACATTTAAGGTTGCAGAAAAAAGTCCTACGTCATTTAATTTTTTAAATGGTTATCACAGTTTAGGCAGATCAAGATCTTACACGATTTATCGTGATAAGAAAGGTAAGGTACATAAGGTAGAATTACCAGAAGGCGATCCAGGAGGAGAGCATGAGTAAAATTACTATAGCAAAAAAGGACCCAGGTGATAATCACTTTAGTGTAAGCCTTGTTAAAAGTGTGTTCCGTATGGTAGCTTGTGGCTTTTTAGTTTACGGCGGATATATGCTAGAGTTTTGGGGTTGGCCATTTATGGCGGCAGGAGCAATATTGTTTCTTGCAGAAGTACTTGGCATAATAGAGGAGATTGTATGATGAAGGAAGGTCCATTGAAACAACACGTAGAAGAAAATACTGATGGCGTAATCAAACAAAAGTTTATTACGTATCGAAAGAAAGACGGTATGCTTGTAAAAGAAACAAGTGTAAGACAGTTTCACGGCAATGGTGACTATAACGATAGTTACTATCATGAACCATTAGCAAAGATAAGTGATTAAGTATGGCAGAGAAGAAGTACTATTACAGTGAAATATTTCACTCCATTCAGGGTGAAGGACACTATACAGGTGTTCCGACTGCATGGATTAGGTTCTTCTTGTGTAACTTACAATGTAGTGGCTTTGGACAAATAGATCCAACAAATCCAGAAACATATGATTTGCCGTTTTTGGACTATGATGTAAGCCAAGTAAAAAGAGTCGAAGACTTGCCTGTATGGGAAAAAGGTTGTGACTCTTCTTATACTTGGGCAAAGAAATACAAACACTTGATGGGTCAAGAAACTCCTGAAGTATTAGCTAACAAGATTGTTGATATACTAAAGACGGATTCGAACCCAGAAGGCAAGTTCTTACATCCTATGAGTAAACAAACACAACACTTATGTTTTACAGGTGGTGAGCCTTTAATGGTTACAGGACAAATGGCAAGTGTTGGTATATATGAAGAATTAGAAAGACAAGGTAACTTACCTAGTTCGATGACTTTTGAAACTAATGGTACACAAAAGTTAAAAGATCCATTTAAGGAATGGGTAAAAAGAATTGATGAAGAAGTGTTCTTTAGTTGTAGTCC
>Ga0207993_1000383_pt1 | contig 17653 bp, 8 predicted proteins | sample ETN01SmetaG_2_FD_185791 | JGI IMG/M metagenome (GOLD analysis project Ga0207993, IMG submission 185791) | Marine microbial and viral communities from oxygen minimum zone, Eastern Pacific Ocean - ETNP2014F12-01SV265 (SPAdes) (version 2) | ecosystem: Environmental > Aquatic > Marine > Oceanic ...
ATATCTGAATTATCTTCTGCTATGTTATACTTTTCGGATGGATCATGCTCTATGTTATAAAGCACGGGCATATCTTCTTGTTTTAGATCATCACTCCAAGGATTTGGATCTCTTATGTACATCTTCCATTCTTTGTGGCGGATTCCAACAAGGGTGTCTTGTCTATAATAATGTATGTTATGGCGAACAGGAATATTTTTTAAAAACGTATTTAGAATGTTGAGGCCATCTAATTCTCCTTGATTAGAATTTTCATTACCTGTCATGGCAATTAAGGTTGGATAAAGATCTAGGGTAGATGCGATTGCCGTAGAAACTGTCCCTTTTTTTATCGTTCCAGGCATCCAGGCAATTGCAGGAACTCTATAACCTCCTTCGAATACACTACCCTTGTTACCTTTTAATAATCCGGAGGAGCCACCATCAACATTGGCCCATCCCCAGGGGCCATTATCACTGGTAAAGATTACAAAAGTATTATCAGCGATTTTAAGATCTTTTAATACCTGCAAAATACTTCCTACACTTTGGTCAAGTTCTTCAACTACATCACCATAGGCACCTCTTATACTCAATCCTTTTTTGCTTTCACCAGATACAAGTGGGGTATGGGGTGCTGTGTGTGCCAGATAGAGAAAAAATGATTTATCTTTATTTGTTTTGATGAAATCAATGGACCTTTTGGTAAACATATCAATGAATTGACTTTGATCGATGCTTACTCCAATAGTATCTAAACCATGTAAAAAGGGGAGAGGTGGAAAATTATCCCTTGCATAGTCCCATTTGCTCTCAGGTCTCATGTCATTAGAATATGGTATTCCATAAAATTCATCAAACCCATGATTGGTTGGCATGTACTCTTTCAGGTGCCCTAGATGCCACTTCCCAATGCAGGCTGTTTTATAGTCATAGTTTTTTAAGGCTGACGCAATTGTGATCTCCTTTGGATCTAGACCACCGGCATTGTCTGGAAACAGTACGCTCCTCTTTCCATACATTCCAGTTCTTATTGGAAGTTTCCCAGTTAAAAGAGCAGCTCTACTTGGCGTGCATATTGAAGATCCAACGTAAAACTGAGTCAAACGCATACCTTCGCTAGCCATTTTATCTATAAAAGGTGTTCTTATGGTGGGATGGCCATATGATCCAAGATCGCCATAGCCAAGGTCATCAGCAAAAATGATTATGAAATTTGGGGGTCTTTTTTTAAATCCAGAGTTACAACTGATATTTATTAAAAAAAGAAATGTTAAAAGCTTGCTAACGAGTTGCATGCTTCTACCTCACAAAATCTTTATATCGAACCCAATCATAATCTGCATAATCTTGCGATAAAACTCCATTACTTGTTGTAAACAAACCCAGCAAAGCACCCGTATAATTTCTATCTAAAACTTTTATTGCCTCTATTGAAGTGAAATAATCAAAGCTTGAGCCATCATTGAGAGAGTAGAAAAAATCATATCTATCTTTTTTCGATTTTACTTTAAGTATGATATTTCCATCATAACCCTTCAATATGGTTTTCTTCAGGGTAACAACCTCTTTACCTTTTTCTTTCAACTTTTGTTCAAGATAATACTTTTTTCTTTTTTTAATTACAGTATTTGTTAGGTAGTTCCACTCTTTCTGATAATGTATTACCCCAGATTCAACTTTATCTTTATTAGGCAAAAAATTCATCTTTACTTCAAACTCAAAATCACTTTCTTTCTGGCGAAATCCGACCAAGCTAAACCTTTTTCTATCTTCAATTTTACCAGGTTTTGAATACAACCTTAAAAAACCTGGGTTTTCCAAGAGTGAATAAGTTTTTTCTTCAGGTACCCTGATAAATGTCCATTTTAAATCAAGATTTTCATTTAAAAAGTCATCTATAACAGTATTATTTATGTATTGAGGTCTATCTGTAAATGGTAACGGCGTAAAACGCTCTACCTTTCCAGTTAATGGTGCAACAACAGGAAACAGATATCGTAATGGTTCCCATCTATCCTCTGATACTTGCTCCCATTTAACTATAGTTGACTCCCATTGCATAGGCATTAGATAGGTTTCTCTTCCCATATTTGCATCACCATCAAGATCATTTCGTTTTCCAAGTGAGACCATATACCATCTACCATCCTCAAGCTCAATCATGTCTGCATGGCCGGTACTATTAACAAAATAATTATTTGATAAATGACGCGTGGTCAAGATTGGGTTACGTTGATTTTCTTCATAAGGTCCTAAAATATTTTCACTTGCAGCAATCATTACAGCATGATTTTTTCCAGTTCCACCCTCAGCAACCAAAAGATAATAAAGTCCATGCTCCTTATATATATGAGGACCTTCGGTACAACATCCAAATATACCATCCCAGACAGTATGCCTTTTCCCAACTAGTTTCCACTTTTTTATATCAAGCTCCTGGATCCATATTTCGCCAATCCCATTAGAGTTCATGTCACCTGGAGAGTGGGTACCTGTAAAATAAACCTTACCATTATCGTCAAAAAATATATCAGGGTCTATACCAGGTGCGCCCTCAATGATGTGAGGCTTTGACCAAGGACCAGAGGGATCCTTGGCTGTAACGATAAAATTTTTCATTAGCCCAGGGCTTCCATCGCCAGAATTATACACATTGGTGGTAATTATATAAAAAGTGCCCTTATGATATCTTATTGTTGGAGCATGGATTCCACCATCGGACTGAACATCAACAAGGTTCATTTCTCCATTGCATTGATCCTCTCTGTGTAGTCCGTAGCCGATGAGCTCCCAATTAACTAGATCTTTACTGTGGTGTATAGGTAAACCTGGAAAATATTCAAATGAGGAATTAACTATGTAATAATCATTGCCTACTCGACAAATCGATGGATCTGGATGGGCTCCACTGATAATAGGGTTAATAAAATAACCTTCTCTTCCATAAATATTTGTAAGGATTAAAATTAAAATTGCAAAATACTTAATCATATTTAAGCCTTTCTTTTAGTATTTACTATCATTTATTTGTCTATATAGTTCTTTATAAAATTCTTTTTCCATTTTACTTCCTAAACCATCTCCATCTGTTGTTGAATGTACCTGAGAAAAAAGCACCCCAAATAATTTATTATCCCTGTCAACCCATGCCTTGGTGAATTCATAGCCACCAACAGTAAGCAAATTATTCTGATGATCACTTTCTCCAGTTATGTAAGCCCCAAAACCAGTTTGGTACCCTTGGTCTTTAGGAAAATCTAATGGTTTCGATGTTATCTTGGAAATAGACTCCTTATTCAAAAAACTTTTGTCTGGATCTAACAATTTTCTCCAATAGTCGATGTAACCTTTAGCTGTGCCCAGCATTCCAACCCCGCCAAGAAAAAGCTCTTGGTTGCTATCATAATTTGGAACATGTTGACCTAATATTGGGAGATCTCCTTTTTTAGCAGTTTCAAGATACCCATTTCTTCCTGTAAAAGCTGGAATCAACTCTACACCTTTTGGAGCAGTGTATTGAAGACCAGTTAAACCTAACTTTTTAATAACCCGTTCTTCAAATACCTCATCTAAGTTTTTGTCCATTATTCTTTCAATCACCAATCCAAGTACCGCTATGTTTAATCCATAATGATAAGATTCTCCTGGTTGCTGAACCAGTGGAATGGTTGCAAGTTTTTCAATTAGTTCATCCCCATCATATAGAGTTGGAATATTTAAAGATGAGATAAGATTATTTAAGCAATTCGATAGAGTGTAGGTGTAATAAAAACCTGCTGTGTGATTAAATAAATGTTTTACAAGCATAGTCGAATCCATGTCAACCAATGTAAGTGGACAATCATTGTCAACTTGTGTTAATTGACTTATGCTTTTTCCTGATTTATCAACAGCTACTTTCAGATCTTTGAATTCAGGAATGTATTTAGTGACTGGATCTGAAAAAGATAGTTTGTCTTCTTCAATGAGATCCATTGCAACAGAAATGGTTACCAGTTTACTCATTGACCAGATTCTGATCCATGTATCACCATCGACTTTTAGATTTCCAAGAATGCTCCTATTGGTTACACTATGTTCGTACACGATTCCTGATTCACCCTCAATTCTTGCGTATAGAAATGGATAGACTCCGCTCTCAACATATGAATCCAATATATGATTTAATTTGTCTTTTTGTAGCTCAATCTGCTTTTTTTCAGATTGTTCACAATTAAACAATATCAGTGAAATCAGAATAAGTGCATAAAACTTACTTGGTGTTTTCATACTCAAAAATTTGACGATATAGTTCTCCTCGAAACTCATCTCTAAAATTATATGCACCATCCTTTGGCCACCATACTTGAGTCATTATGACAACAGAAAATCCCCTCTTTTGATCCACCCAAAAAGTGGTACCTTCATAGCCGCCACCTTCCCATAGACCCACATCGCCTCTACCTTGGGCAAGAACAGAATCTCCAGTTATAAAAAAGAAAAATTGAGTATCCGTTCCATGACCACTCTTTTTGCGTACGCTTGTCATCATATCTGTAATGGTTGAAGGATTTAAAAATTGATATTTACCATACCTTCCATTATTTAACCAAATACGAAGGTAATTCGCATATGCCTTACTCGTTGAAACTAAACCACCACCGCCTAAATAAAGTTGCTGATCCTTATCGTACATTGGCACATTATTTCCCGAAATATCCATCTCACCTTTTTTTGGATTTCTAAAGTATCCATCCTTGTAGGTCATAGCTGGGATAAGCTTTTCATTATCATTTAATTTGAACTTTAGGCCATCAAAACCAGAGGGCTTTGTAATTCTATCTGCTACAAGTTCTTCGAGAGACATGTTTGTTGCTCTTTCTGCAACTAGACCTAAAACCGTAGTATTCAATCCATAGTGATATCTCTCTCCAGGATGATGTACAAGAGGAAGTCGAGAGAGAATATTAATAAGAGAATCACTATTATCTGCCATTACAGGATCCTCATCAATAATAAGTTTATCCAAGCATTCTATACCAGTGTTAGCATAATAAAATCCTGCTGTATGATCAACTAAATGGCGAACCAACATAATAGAATCACTTTTTTTGAGTTCCATGGGGCATGCTAAATCAACGTTGTTTTCTATTGGACTCTCAAATATACTTCCTGAAGTAAATATCGACAGAGATCTACCATCTGGTGATTGTGCTACATCTAAACTTTTAAATTCTGGAATATAATCCGTCACTGCATCATCAAGACTTATTAGTTTTTCTTCAACAAGGTCCATAACAATTGATATAGTTACAATCTTGCTCATGGACCATATTCTCATAAGAGTATTTTTATCTACTTTTAGTTCAGGATGAGCGTTCTTATTTACAGAAGAATATTCATAAATAGTTTGTCCATTTTTATCATCTATGAGAACATGCAAAAATGGATAATAATTTTCAGATACATATTTATTTATAATGTTATCTAGTTTCTTTTTGTCTAATTGAAAAGAAAGGTTGCTACATGAGAATGAGAGAAAGATTAGAATCAATAAACACTTTTGAAACTTGTGCATCAAGAACTTTACTTTTTTAATAATTAATTGAAATGCTCATCTGCTGTGAACTGCCCAAAAACTTCATTTCTTCATAGGTATAATTGATTGATAAGGCGTTTCTCATAAAACTTGGTAATCTTATTCCGATTCCAAAACAAAATTCGCTTTCTGCATCATCGAGAAAGAGAGAGTTCACCCCTCCGTAAACAGAAATGAGACCAGCTAATAAATTAATTTTCCCACCAAAATTAATATAATTTGCATTATCATTAGGACTAACAGCATCTAATGATAGGACCAGTGTATTTCTTAACCCTAGCTTAATTTTATCAGAGATTCCAATCCTTAAAACCAATGGTAAATCAAAATAATCTGTTGAAAGTATTCCCGTTACACTTTCGTTATTGCCGTCAATATTTTCATCAACATCTACTCCAACTAGTAAATCATCTCCCGTCATTTTCAGCTTTGAACCAAAATTACTGATGCTGGTACCAAGGTTGAAACCAAATGGAGTTGTGAATAGGGTACCAAAATCAATTGCAAACCCTCTAGCGTGGCTATTAGCAATGCTCTGCTGGATAAATTTACCATTGAACCCAATCGAGAAACGATCAGTTAAGTCTAGAGCATAGGTTGAGGCTATGGCATAGTCAGCAGCTTTGAATGTTTCCCCTGTGTCCTCATTGCCATATCTGGTTACTTCCATTTCCTCCATTGTTACTGATGTAATATTAAATCCTATGGTAGACCTTGGATTTAGTGGTAAGGTAAGTCCAAAATAGTCAAAAGAAATATCTGCAATCCAATTTGCGTGATTAAAGTATATTTCCTTTGTATTATGAAAACTTAATCCAGCTGGATTCCAATACATGGCTGTAGCATCATCAGCAACTGCAGTATAGGCACCACCCATTCCAACTGCATTTGATCCTACACCAATGGATAAAAATTTTGCTGATGTTGTACCAGTTTTGTTTACTCCGTAAGCAGAAGCAATCATGATTAGTGTAAAAATAACTTTATAGTTTTTTTTCATATCATTTCACTATGGCTAGCTTTCCGATTTTTTCTCCAATATTTGGTGCCTCAACATGATATATGTACATGCCAAATGCTGCCGATAAATTATCTTCTGTAAGTAGATCCCATCTTCCCGTACCAGATTCCAGTGGTGAAGAGTGGTGTATGGTTTTTACCAGTTCACCAGATATACTGTAGATACGAATGGTGCACTCACTGGGAAGATATCTGAACTGTATTTCTCTGGGGCCACGTCCTGAATTAAATGTATTCTGTCCCTCAAAAGCACTCGCAGCAAAATAAGGATTAGGTACAACTTTTATTCTGTCCATCTCACTTGATGCCTTAGCTGCATCTACAGCAGGAGCATGAGTTGTAAACTCATACACATCTTCTTCTAAGAATGGTTTATCAACAATTACATATGCCGTATCACCTGGTCGAGGTTGATCGTAAATACGAGTTTCATCATTAGGCATCAGATTTAGTAAAAACCTCCAGGAAGGTAGAGGATTACCGAGATCATCTTCGTGGTCCATAAAAACGATCCAGTCGCTCTCTCTACTACCATCTGCATTAAAGATACTGTCTGGAGATCCGTAGGGTATTACATCAATAAATCCAATGGGTATCTGTTGCCAGTCTATCAGGTCATCTCCTGTTAGACTTACCTGACGCTGAACCTTAAAGTTAACCGGTCTTCCTTCCTGTAAAAAACCAGGGAAGCAGTTTCCATTTGAAAGGGTGCGCATGCAAAGGTCAAGACTGGTGTCAGCAACTTCCTTAGTAAAAACAACTCGATAATCAAACGGCAACATGGAGCCAACCACATTGAACGTATAATACCGTGCAACGTCAAAGGTCCATACGCTATCGCTGCTCCATGAGGATAGGTCTCTGTTAAAACCTAAGGACTCAACATTTTTGAAGGTTAATCGAAAACCATCGATTACATCTGCATCTGTTTCAGGTAAATCTTCAGAGTTATTGACTAGAGTATCTGGATTACTTGGGTTAGTAATATCAACAAGGTAATAGGACTTCGTAGTAGCCGTATCGTACCCAGCCAGACCCTGCTGATTTAAAAATAGAGTATCATCAAAAGTGATTTGATACGTATGAGCATCTTTAATACTCTGTGGATCTACGATCTCTAAAAACACTTCAGCACTTGAAGATCCAGCCACATGATCTACCTGGCCTCCAGCAAAAGAGGCATCAACAAAGCCAGCTGAAGGAGGGGAGGGGACCACCTCTACAACGTTTGGCCCAAGGCTAACGGCCCCTGTTAAAGGATTAACACGTAGCTTCATTGGTGAATCACTAGGAATAATATTGTTGGTTAAATCTCCTCCATAGTCATAGGAAACAACCGCGTAATAATATCGTTGACCATTTACCACGTCGGTGTCTATGTACGAATGGACTAATCCTGTTTCATTACCAAGGTAATATTTAATTCCATTCAGATCTACTGGATGCCAACCACTTTTTCCATTAATCAGATCCCACTGAGCTCGAACACCATCTTGTACGTAAGGCTCTAAGAAAGTTGGATTACCATCGCCATCTGTAATATTATAGGCATCATTGAACTCAAAATCAGTAGCTCGGTAAATTTTATATCCTTCAAAGTCGTACAGATCCACCCCATTGGTAATATTGCCCATGTACTTATCTTTTGAATTTTCTGCAGACCGGTCCCAATATAGAGTTACTTTCCCATCTCCTGCTACAGCTGTTACCTTAGGTGGATTAGGTGCTTTAGCAAACTGATAGTCACTTTCATAGGTAAGCTGCGCAACATTCTTATTACGGATCGCATCCTGTTGATCATTGCCCATCATAATGGCCATGGCAATACGTTCTGTTTGCCCTGCTTCCAATGGAAAATATCCTGAAGAAATTTGCATATCTACACTTCCTGGTTCGTCTCCTCCAGGAGGAGGGTCCCAAAAGTTTCCAGGAGTTAAATAAAAGTTCCATATGGAATTATCGCTCGAGGTGTTAAAACCAGCATCATTCTTTTGCACCGATGTAAGACCCATTTGATCAGACTCGGATACATCTGTCTTATCAATATTAGGTTCTCCAGGGAAGCCAGTACCAGATCCAGAGGTTGGCATATTGTCTAATACCCCAGCACTAAGACCTCCTGACTCATCTCCATTGAGGCCAACGTCATCTGCCAGAGTCCAGTCTCCATCATTATCTATAAAATCATCGCGAGACTCATCAATCATCTCATCAATCCCTTCATCGATACCTTCATCAACAGCTCCATCTCCATCATTATCGATTCCATCTTTATATGGTTTACCCAGATCTTCTGTACCTACATCATACAAGATTATGTCTGTATTTGGAACACGATAACGATTCCAAATATCCGTAGATGCGATAGCAATCATTTCCTCAGTAACAAGCGGAGAGTTTACATCGCATCCTAAACCAATTGGATACTCCAGTACATATGGATCTTCTGGGTCGGCATTGTTATCAATTCCATCAGCGTAACCAGCCTCTAGATCACTTTCATCCAGGCTAAGGATGTGCATGATTCCATTTTGCAGCTCATCATTAGGGTTAGGCCAAATGTTCCACTGTTGAGAAAGAGCAGCATCAATCATATCTTGATACACCAGAGGACTTCCGGCCTCACAGTTGCCATTGTTATCGATACGGTCTGCGTAGCCTACTCCTAGCTGATCACCAACAGGTACGTGACTCAGGTTCTCGTCAATCAGGGCATTACCATTATCATCGATTCCGTTCCCTAAAATCTCTCCAACAATCATGGACTCCTGAATAACTGGGCCACCGGTCTCTCCATCACTGTCATTATCAATACGGTCCTTATCATTTCCTGGGGTCTCAATAAAAGAAGTGGCTCCAACTCCTACAGGATCCGTACCAAAGGCAGGACCACCGATGTTGTCATCATCAAGCGACCAGGCGATGTCTGTTACCAAGTCGAAGTCAATCACATCGTCATCGCAGTCGCCATTACCACCAACACAGTTCGCAAGCCAGTATCCAAATGCTACTTGATCGTAGTCATAGGATCCATCGTTTTGAACTTCGTGTAGGAGAAACACAACATCCTCAATCAATATCTGCTTCCATTCCATAGCCCGAACTCCTACGAGGATGCCAGCGCCTTTTCTGGTTAAATCTGTAGTGTCTGGTGTGTACGGGTGCCCAACAATATAGTTTCTGTCATCAGAAATTTTGTAGTAGACCTCTTGGCCTGCATTGAACTGGTTTTTCCCAAAGTAGCCATTCCAAGATCCAGACCATCCGGGATCATTCTCGTCTCCATCCTTGTCTGGCCAATAGGGAGGCCAGGTACTTTCATCGTCGCTGATAGCTATCTTGGTGGAGTTAGGGTTTAGGTATCCGGGAACCGGCTCCCACATCATGGAGTTGCCTTCCTGATCACTGCGGTGGGTGACGGTCACAAGCGGCCTTTGCTCACCTTCATCCGTAGTGACCATTGCTCCAACATACAGAGCCTGGTAGGCAATATATCCACGACCACTGTTGGTAGGCCACTCGTAGAAAAAACTACCAGTCACTCCTGAATTTCCGCTAGATCCCCAATTATGAATAGATCCTCTTACCTTATTAACATCTATATTAGTAAAGCGTCTAAAATTAGGATTGCCCCTTTCTTCAGATTGTCCAAAAAGGTTTACCAATAAAGACATTGTTGTAAAAACAAAAAGTATATACCTCTTTTTTAGAGAAAATATTATTTTACTATATTCAGTTTTCATACCTTTTCTCAAATGTCCATACCCTCAAAATAATTTATGAGCATCTCAAACACTAAAAATAAATTACATCTTGTAAAGAAATCCAGGATGAATATTCTGTAGATTATTCTCACCATGTAATTTGAAGTCCAAGCTGGATCTGCCTAGGAGGATCATACCAATCAGGTCTATCAAAAAATTGATCCAACGAGTTAGGTCTCATAGGCTCAAAGGGGCTAATGCTTTCTGCTCTGGCTCTTTCAATTGTTTCATCTGCTTTACCGGAGTCACCATATACTGAAATTTGATTTCTTCTGTCAGTTAAGTTCTGAATCCGTACATAAACTTTGCCATTTACTTTTCCAAAATTCATCTCTCTCTGCAATCGTAAATCAATTCTGAATGTGGTTGGTTTACGCCTACTGTTTCGTAATAAAACATTGGACAATACCTCGCCCTGACTTTCGTAGTTGGTAATCATTGGAGTATATGGATACCCTGTTCCATATTGAAAGACGGCATTCGCACTCCACTTTTTATAATTTCCAAATACTGAACCATTTAGACTATGTGTTTGATCCCAATCCAAAGGAATAATTGATCTGGTGGGCTCATTGCCAGCAAGAACGGCACCAAATTCTTCAACGGGATTTGAGTTTGCTCCTTCGGCAATTTGGTATGTGTAGTCCAACTGCCCTCCGAATAAAGTGCTAAACCTTTTGTAGAGAGTGGCAATAACTCCTCGTGAGTTTGAATAATCCTTATTCACAAAGGTGTAATACGCTTTCCCATCTCCAAGATCAATGGGAATTCCACTTGAAACGTAGTTTCTTGCATCTCGGTAGAATGCTCTTAATTCTAGTCTAGTATTTGTTGCCACTTCCTGCTTAAGACCCAGTTCATAACTAACGGTAGTCTCAGGCTCGAGGTCCGGATTGCCAAATATTCCAAAATTTGAACCTGTTTCACTCAGTTTATATTCTGTATCGTCATACAAAAGAGAAAAATCAGGAATTTTGAAGAAATAACCATAAGCGAAATGAATTACTCCTTTATCTGAAATAGGATAGGCAACTGCTGCTCTTGGACTGAGCAATGATTTAACACTGGTATTCTTCCACCATCCCTTTTTAGTTCCTAAGTCTGGTTGGTCGTTAAAACGATCGTAATATTCAGCGTATGTATGGCTAACTTCGTTACCATTGCTATCGATCTCGGTATAGGATATATCTCCCCAATTAATATTCTCTAAGTCTGTTATTGATAGACTATCTAATGCAGGATTCCTTGGGTCTTTTATGTATGGTTCATGAATGTTATTTGGGACTTTTGCTCTGGGATCAAAACTCTCATACCTGATCCCAAAGTTTATGATCATGTCTCCGTATTCAATTTTATCCTGAGCGTACAATGCATATTCAATTGGTCTGTATCTATAATTGTTCCTGGTAAAACTTCCAATATCTGGAATTAGTGGGGTGTACACCTGGTCTGTAAGTGTAGAGTCCAAAATAGAATAACTATCCAAAGTAAGTAGATGCTCTGATATATCGACTCCTAATTTTATCTGGTTGTACTTATCAATCTGACTTGTGAAATCCAGCTTATAGTTTCTTGTTTTTGTCTGTCTATTAAACCGCCTGTTGTCAACACCTGCTCTGTAGAGCGAGTAAGCAGGGTCGTATTGAACATTCTCACCATATTGAGAAATGATATGCTCGGGTATTTCATATTCAAGCTGAGCAAGAAAAAGACTGTCAGGTGTAATGTATCTTCTGTCAAAAGGATCTTCAAATAAATACACCTCACGCTTGTATCTGTTTTGGGAAATATTTAATTGAAAAAAGCTAGAAGGAGATAAAGAGTGGGAAACATTTAGGCTCAAAAATTGTCCATTATCATAGTTGGTTCGTTGTGCGTTTTCAAGAAGCTGCAAAGAATGATTATAGTCTTGGCTTTCTCTTGAGTTAAATATGGAATTCAACTTAATGGTTGTTCCCTTTAGAATATTGAATGTTAATTTATTTTGTGTTGACCAAGACGAATGCCAGTTTAGGCCCTTGTAATACGGACTCCTTCTTGTTTCATTACCATCGTAGTATAGATTATCATTATCATCTTTAAAGACAGTATCACCATATATCGTAAAGGTCTGCAGACCATTGAGCCAGCCATTCGAATTATTCATTCTGCCACTAGAATAGAATGTCACTTTATCTTTAAGTAGGGGGCCGCTGAGGGTTCCTGATATGCTTTGGTCATCATTAAAATTAAATTTATCCAGATTATTATATAATGGGTCATCGCTAAGGTAATCGCCAGAGTAAGTATGGAGGGATCCTTCAAACTGATTACCGCCGTCCTTAGTTATCATATTTACCACTCCTGTGAGTGCCTTCCCATACTCGGCGTTGAAGGTACCACTAATCACCTGGAGCTCTTGTATGTTATCATTTTCAATTTGTATCCCAATCCCTCCATCATATGAATCTGACATAGGAACGCCGTCAACCATGTAGGATACTTCACTTGTTCTTCCTCCGCGCATATGAATTCCACCATCAGAGTCAACTGTGACACCACCCTGTAACCTTAGGACTTCTGAAACTTCCGTAACTGGCATTCCTTCAAGCTCCTCAGAAGATATAATTGCCTCTGATTGGGTAACATCAAATTGAATTAATCTCTTTTCTGCTACCACCACGACTTCCTCACCTGCAATGACACTCTCGTTCATTAGACCATTTAATGTGGTGGTTTTATCTGCAAAAATTTTAACATCTTCATTAATAACTTTTTTATAACCAATCATATCAAAACGAATGATGTAAGCATCTGGGGGAATATTTAGTATGGTATACTCTCCTTGGTTGTCAGATGATCCCCCTAAATAAGTTCCATCCAAAATTATGTTACAGCCGATTAATGGTTCGCCCGTGCTTTCATCGATTATTTTCCCTGTTAGTTTTCCCGTAGTTCCACTGAAAATGAATGAAAATAAAGAAAAAGTAATAAATAATGTTTTGATAATAAATTTCATTTTATACTCACAGAATAAACGTTTTGATGATTGTACTATCAACAACAATTCTCGAATTAGATAGTAATTCTTTTTTGAAGTGTGAATATTTTTTCTTGGTGCTGTCAATTCCATTATTCACCTTGTTTCTTTCAATATTATTAAAAACATGATTAATCATGGCTTTATCTTTTTTTAAAGAAAGCGCGTCATCAAACATCTCATTCTCAAACACCTTTTCCTTTTTTGCACATTCTAAGAGTTTTTCCCTAGTAATAAGTCCAATGATACTTTGTTCTAGATCAATTGGAGTTATGATTTTTGAAAGCTGCCTTTTTGAGAGCGAGGACATCCTTTTAAGCGATTCTGAAACATCCCATTCTTGATCCATATAGCTTACCAATGGTTCCTGATAAAGATTCTCTATCTTATCATAAGGCAACGATTTTATAGACTGGTGCAATTGAAGCACCATGGGATCATTGAACGTTATATCTAGCGATTTTGTAGTACTGTCTGTGAATTCCAGAAGCCTTTGCTTTTGTTGAAAACTTTTAATTGTTTTTGATAGACTCTCTTTTTTTAGTTGAAAATCATTTTCTGTTAATAGGTTATTATTTTTTATATCGACCAAGTTAATAATACTATATCCATCGGAAGTTCGTACAGGTTCCGAGATTTCACCTGGGATCAGAGAATAGGCATGAAAAGCAAAAATAGGGTCTAAATCATCATACCCTTGCCAACCTATATCTCCTCCATTTAATCGTAATATTGAATCTCTGAAACATTCCTGCGCCAAGCCGGACCAATTACTTTTATCATAAGTTAGTCTTTCATGCATATCCCATATTTGTTTTTCACTCCTAGAAAATAAATGGCGAATATGGGCTTTCTGATTTTTCCAGATAAATAATCTCCTAGTTTCTAAATCAGTGGTTTGATAATCTTTATTTATTTTTTTATCAAAATAATAGTTCAAGAGCATTTGATCATAAATATCTTGAAAAGCCTTAACATATGATGGATCATTATCAAGATTATGTTCTCTGGCATATTCCAGCATTAATTTTTCATCGATCAACTTATTCAAAAATGAATACCTAGTAAGCAGATTATCTGATTGATAGTTATTGTCCATGTATTTTTGATACTGTTCCTTGAATACAGATAAGTGGATTACTTCTTCACCAAGCTCTACCACCTTTGTGTCTTTTCCTCTTTCACAACCAGTAAAGGCAAATACAAGTAGAATTAAGAAAAAGTTATTGTATGAAAATTCTCCCTTCAATTTTTACTTTTAAAACCTCTTTTTAATTCAAAAGGATCTGGTCCATGAAGCCCTCTAATTCTCATAGTTATTGAACTGTAAAGCGATTTAAGGTCTTCATAGATTTTGATATTTTCATGTTTTGGTGTACATCGCAATTTCTCATCAAATTTTATAAAAGGTGCAACGATATTAGATAATGTTTCATTGGACCCATTTTCATTGTTCCAGACCCATCCAGCATGCAGAGCAGCACCTAATGCCGCACCCTCTCCAAGCACCGGGGTAGCTTTACAATTAAAAATATCTGATATCATTTGGCACCAAACTTTTGATTGAGATAAACCACCCGTAAGGTATATCTCTTTAGGCTTAACAGGCATTTTGGAAAAACCCTCGTACAGGTTTAATACATGGCCCTCGATTAAGCCTCGTGCAACCTTTTCTTTAGTGAGATCATCATAACTAAATCCAAAATAAATTGGGGATGCATAAGGAAGATCTGGTGTTCTTTCTCCCTCATACCAAGGCACAATAACATTCCCATCATTACCAGAATGAGTACGAGACATTAATACTTCAAATTCTGAGTGGGATAACTCATTCTTTTTTAAGAAAGAATTATAACCCCCAGCCATGTTTGACACGCACAGAAGAGGCAAGTACCTTCCAGTGCTATCACAAAAACAGGCAATTTCGCCTGTGGGATCAACAAATGGACGGTCAACGATCGTATAAGCAGTTCCGCTAGTTCCCAAACTAATTGTAAGAATACCTGGATCCACGTTTCCGGTGCCAATAGCGCTATACATATTGTCGCCTGACCCAGCATCAATTTTACATGTTGAGTCAAATCCGTATTCTTTGACAAGTTCTTTCGAAATATATCCTATGCTTTCTATCGAGCTTGAAACTGAGGGGAGTTTTGACAGTAAATCATCAGAAATGACATTCGTTAAATTTTCTGACCACTTCCTTTTTACTGGATCCCAAAGTCCAGTCCCGGAAGCATCACCTTGTTCCATGGCGGATACACCACCAGTTAAAAAATAATTTACGTAGTTGTGAACAAGAAGAAACTGATAGGTATTGTTAAATAATTCTATCTCATTTCTTTGTATGTGGAAAATTTTAGATGCAGTATATCCAGTTCGCTGGCTATTAGATATTTCTGCAATCATTTCATCTGTTCCTCCAATTTTTTCTGTTAGAATATCACACTCTTTTTTAGTAGAAAAATCATTCCACAATTTGGAGGTTGATTTTGTAAGGTTGCCCTTTCTATCTATGGCAACAAGACCATGCTGCTGTCCAGATATAGATAAACACTTAATCGAAGAGATAATGTCTGTTCTTTTGCTTAACCTTTTGAATAAAATATGTAAGCCATCGATCCACATATTAGGATCTGATTCAGACACACCAGCTGGATTATTTCTAATTACTCCATTAAATGTACCGTAATGCGGTAGGTCATTATCATAGTTAATGGAATCAGAATAAATAATTGAATCATTTTCAAAATCTACGACAACTAACTTTTGACTCTGAGTTGATACATCAATCCCAGCAAAAATTTGACTCATGTTAAAAGACAAAGGAAGAATCTATAAAAAAAGGGCCCACAATATTGGGCCCTTTTTTAGATTCGTATTATTTTAGCAAGGTCATTTTCTTTACTTGTCTGAACTCATTTCCCGCTCTGAATTCATATAGATAGACACCACTTGGAACTGAGATTCCTGAGCGATTTTTACCATTCCAGGTAATCTTGTAATTACCTCCAGGGACGGAGCTTCTATCAAATGAATAAATCTCTTCGCCAGTCAATGAATAGACTGAAAAACTAATGTCAGATTCAATCGGCAAGGAGAATTCCATTTCAGTTGTTGGGTTAAATGGATTCGGATAGTTATTGCTTATGCGATATTCTGATGGTAATGCAGCATTTTCGCTTTCATCATTTGCCATGAGAACCATACAGATGCCTTCTGGATCCCATGCTTCCTGACCATCGTTCTCATCAAGAAAGAATTCTGTATCAACTGGGAACCTGTAACTGCTAGGCCATTCACAATTGGCATTTAAATTTTGATGAACATACCTAATTCTTGGCACTCCACCGAGACCTCCACCGGCTTCATCATTCTCTGTACTCTCTGACAAATCATACCAACCCCATTTGTAGTAGATACACCATGGGACAGGACCAGTCAGAGTGACGGGAAATTCATACAAGCCATTTCCTACCCCTTCGGCCGCATAATGGTTTAAATCTGCACCATCTGAAAAGCCTTGTGAGAAATTCAGCCATTTATCATGTGTTCTAAGATAAACGGAATCTTCCGAAGCATTGAATCCCTCTACGCCATACATGTCGATGGAAAAAATTACGTCCACAGAAGTACCTGCTGGAATAACTGATCCAGGGAATGCATCATAGAATGATTCACTAGGTAGTTCAACTAGACCAGTACCATCATCATCTCCTAGTACAAACTTTCGATTTCCCTCGTACTGAGGTGAAGTCTCCCAACCAATCCAGTCTACTATGGCAGGGTTACCATCTGAATCATAGGCATCAAATCTTTCAGCAAGAGCAGAGATAGATGCATCAGAAAGGTGCATGTAATAAGCAAACTCATGTTCCATATCTGGTAAGGAGGTAACTTCTATTGCGTGACTGAAAAAATTTGTTCCGGGAGTTCTTGTCATAGTACACTCTTCACAGTTACCCCAATTATTAAAACTTCCTCTTACCTGGACTTCATCACCATTTGCAATGCTAAAAGCTCTCATTCCTTGATTGCCCTCTTCATCAAGCCACTCTGTCATATCAACGCTAAATAAAACAGTTTTGGTTATTTCCTCGCCACCAACATCTTCGATAACATAATCTGTTGCTCCGTGCAAGGTGAGTAAATCATCTTCAAGGTTAAAAGTAGGATTAGAACCACTTATAAGCCATGTTCCCCAGCCATCTGTACCATCACACGCTTCACAGGTAGTACCATCAGCGTTATCAGTATCAATAGCTCCCCATTCATGATCTCCTGCAGTCA
>Ga0207993_1000386_pt1 | contig 17613 bp, 15 predicted proteins | sample ETN01SmetaG_2_FD_185791 | JGI IMG/M metagenome (GOLD analysis project Ga0207993, IMG submission 185791) | Marine microbial and viral communities from oxygen minimum zone, Eastern Pacific Ocean - ETNP2014F12-01SV265 (SPAdes) (version 2) | ecosystem: Environmental > Aquatic > Marine > Oceanic ...
AACTGTGACCCGAAGAATTTCCGTTGACTTTCGGAAACCCTTAACAGATTCAAAAGATGTTTCTCGACCCCCGCTGTTATGAAGTATTCGCCAAAGAACAGCAATCCCTCCAATGAGTAATAATGCTCCCTCTTCTCTACGTATTGACCCGTTCATCAGGACAATGGCCAGCGCTACAGTAGCGCACAGTGTCATTACGCCCTCTTGGAAAAATGCTTCTCTAGATACTTTCATTCCAATCTTTGAAATCATGACGGCAAAAGCCATCACTAAGCCCAAATTCGCCACATTTGAACCAATAATATTTCCTGCTGCTATATCAAGGTCTCCTGTCGCTGCTGCTGTAACTGAAACCAAGGACTCAGGTAGCGAGGTGCCGAAACCGAGAAGAACCGCCCCTATCAACACGGGAGGGACTCTGTAAATTTTGGCTACAGACGCCGATCCTTTGACAAACTGGTCGGCGGAAAATACTAGTCCTGTAAGTCCAAGAAGGAACGCCAAGTAATGGTCCATTAGTGAATTCTAGTTGCTTTCTCTGCTATCGCATTACAAAAGGATTCGCCATCGGCTCATCCCCCGTATTGATCCACACGCTTTTAGTGCGTGTGTAGTCATAGATGGCATTGATTCCAGCTTCTCTTCCATACCCGCTTTGTCGGAAACCGCCAAAGGGGGCTATCGGGGATATCGCTCGGTAAGTGTTCACCCAAACAATGCCGGATCGAATTGCGCCAGAAACCCTATGGGCTCTGGCAACGTTAGATGTAAAGACACCTGCCCCGAGTCCAAATTCTGTGTCGTTAGCCAATGCAATAGCTTCTTCCTCAGTTTCAAATTTTAAAACTGACATTACTGGGCCAAAAAGCTCTACTTGTGTGCTCAATACTGATTGATTTGGGCAAGCTAGAACAGTGGGTTGGAAATACCATCCGTCTTCGAATCCTTCTGGGCGACAACCACCCGTATGTATGACGGCCCCCTGTTCTTGTGATGTTGCCAAAGTCGTTTCAATCCGGTCACGTTGAGCTTGTGTGGCTAATGGGCCAACTTGAGTCTCCGGATCTAGAGGATCTCCGATCTGTACCGATTCAGCTCGTTTTATTACTTCACTAATGAATTCGTCGTAAATTCCGCTTTGCACAAAAACGCGTGATCCTGCGACGCAGCTTTGTCCAGAAGCCCCAAAATTTCCGGCTACCGCACCATTTACTGCACCTTCAATATCGGCGTCATCGAAAATCACGATTGGTGATTTTCCACCTAATTCTAGAGATACAGGAGCGAAATTTCGGGAGGTATTCTCTACAACATGTCTGGCAGCATCTACGCCGCCAGTAAAGGAAATCTTTGCTACTAACGGGTGGCTAGTGAGTGCTCGCCCACAAGGTTCTCCAAAACCCGTAATCAGATTAAAAACACCAGGTGGAAATCCAGCTTCATCAACAAGTCGAGCAAATTCTAAAACAGGGGCGGGTGCTTCTTCTGAAGATTTTATAACCACGGTATTTCCCGCAGCTAGTGCTGGAGCGGCTTTGGTGGCAGTCAATAGCATTTCAGCATTCCAAGGAACAATGCCTGCGACAACACCGATGGGCTCTTGGGTAGTAAAAACATGAAGATTTGGTTTATCTATGGGAAGTGTTCGTCCTTCGACCTTGTCTGCTAACCCTCCGTAGTATCGGTAGTACTCAGCGACGTAAGCAGATTGGCCACGTGTTTCTACAGCAAGCTTTCCACTGTCGGTAGTTTCAACCGAACCGAGTATTTCTGAATTTTCCGTCATCAGATCCGCTAACTTGAAAAGCATTTTTCCACGCTCAGTGGCAGTCATTTTGGACCAAGGACCTTCATAAAGTGCGTGGTGCGCTGCTTTCACTGCCCGATCTACATCTTCTTCAGTAGCTGCAGGAGCAGTCGCCCAGGGTTTACCTGTTGATGGATTTATCGAATTGAAACGCCCACCGTCAGATGCTTCGCAAAATTCTCCATCGATGTACATCAAATAGTCATTCACACTGATCTCCGATCAATAGGTAACGTCACGCATAATGCTGTCTTCATAATTTATAAATAGTTTCTTTAATCATCGTCTTTTTTTATACCCATTTCTTCCATGTCGGAGTAACGATTTCCAATTCGATGATGTGGGCGCCCCCCTACCGACGCTCCGATAGCTACGACTATTTCATTAGGTGCAGGAGCATCAGGGATAACCATTTCAAGAGTTAAATAGTGTGAGCGCCAACCTGGATCAATTTTGTGCATCATGGGAATAGAAACCACGGCACCAGGGCCCCCACGGGAATTAGTGAAAGAAAGATAGGCAGTGCCTTCTACGGCATCGCGAAAGACATTTCCAAAGCGCAATGTGTGAATTAGCGCAGATCCGTGTTCGACCTCTCCGCTAGTTCCAACCATTGCTGCTTTTCCGTAAGCCTCAATTAAGTTTCCGCCGCCTGCCATCTCTACTAAACGTGGAACCATTTCTTCTCCAAGTTCAGGAGCAGTGGCTAGTATTTCTGGACGCAGATCTTCAACGAATTCTTCTCCGGCCCATGGATTTGTTATAACAGCTGCCACTCCGTAGAGGTGTAGTGCGGGATCGGCTACTTTTCCGCCTTCAATGCGGACTTCTTCATGTCGCGTTATAAGTTTACGAATGTTCAAGGTCAAGGTTTTTACCCTTAATGTAGGTCTACTATTTAGATAGCCATTATGTCTCAAGAAGAACACAATTCCGTTGTCGTGGTTGGTTCAACCATGATTGATTTGATTTCGTACTCTCCGCGCGTTCCCGAAGCCGGCGAAACGATTGTTGGAGAGAGCTTTCAAATGACATTTGGAGGAAAAGGCGCCAATCAAGCTGTTATGGCGTCGATACTTGGTTCACGAGTCGGTTTCATCAACTGCTTAGGGAAAGATGTGTACGGTGATTCATATCGAGAAAATTTGGAAAAATACGATATTGACCTTACGTATCTGACTGAAGGAAAGGGCCCAACTGGTGTTGCAACAATTCTTGTTGAACCCGATGGAACAAATAGAATCATCATCGTTCCGGGCGCGAATTTTGAATTGACACCAGAGTCAGCAAGAGAAGGGATTCTCAATCTCGCACCCCATATTGTTGTCGGGCAGCTTGAGGTTTCTGCCGATGCTACTTACGGAGCTTTTTTAGCTGCAAAAGAAATCGGGGCGACAACGATTCTTAATCCCGCACCTGCAACCGGAATCGCTGCTTTGCCTGAGGGCCTTTTAGAACTAACTGATTGGCTGATACCGAATGAGAACGAGTTTCTTGCTTTGTCAAATGAAGCTGTGAGTGAGTCTTCGATTTCTTCTTTCGTGTCCGGTAAGAAATTTTCTCTTATCGTGACGGTGGGTGAAGAAGGTGTTATTTTCGCTAATCAAGACGTCGGCCTTGTTAATTACCCTGCGGGGAAAGTTGACGCCGTTGATACCACTGGGGCTGGCGATGCTTTCGTTGGTGCATTCGCACATGGTCTGGCGCAAGGGTTAGATCCCTCTGAAGCGATCATGTTAGGGCTTGATCGGGCGACAGATTCAGTTACACGTAAAGGGACGCAGATTTCGTACATGGCTAAGAATGAATAGGTTTTGTTGCATATCTATTTGCTTTACTAAAATACGATGACTGTAAGGTAAGTCAAGGAGATGCTGTGACAGAAGCCGAAGAACATTTTGATGTGCTAATCGTTGGTGCAGGGATTTCTGGTATCAGCGCGGCTTACTACTTACAGAAAATGTGTCCTGGTAGAAGTTGGGGAATTCTAGAGGGACGTGAAAATCTTGGCGGAACCTGGGACTTATTCCGCTATCCAGGTATTCGCTCTGATAGTGATATGCATACTCTCGGATTCAGGTTCAAGCCATGGGAGCAAGCGAAATCTATCGCTGATGGACCTTCAATTCTTGAATATTTAGAAGAAACTGTCGACGAATACGAAATACGAGAGAAAATCAAATTTGGTCATACTGTTTCAAGCGCTTCATGGTGTTCAGAAGACTCTAAATGGACTCTTGAAGCCCGATCATCAGATTCTCAAGAAACGGTTCTTTTTTCTTGCAACTTTCTTTACATGTGCTCTGGTTATTACAGTTACAAGGAAGGTTACACCCCAGAATTTTCAGGCGTAGAAGACTTCGCAGGACAAATTGTTCATCCTCAGCAATGGTCAGAGGATCTTGACTACACAGATAAGAGAGTTGTGGTAATCGGATCGGGAGCGACCGCAATGACGTTAGTTCCAGCAATGGCTTCTGATGCCAAACATGTGACGATGCTGCAACGCTCCCCAACTTACGTTGTTTCCCGGCCGGATCAAGATCGAATAGCTAACTTTCTGCGAAAGATTCTTCCTGGCAAGGTCGCTTATTGGATCACCCGACAGAAGAACATTTTCCGTCAGGGTCTCGTTTACAAAAAGACCCGTACGAATCCAGAAGAAGTCAAGGAGCTTTTACTCCAAGGGGTGCAAGAAGAGCTCGGAAGCGACTACGACATTGATAAACACTTCACCCCTTCATACAATCCCTGGGATCAAAGACTCTGCCTTCTCCCGAACGGTGACCTCTTTAGCTCTATTCGATCCGGGAAAGCTTCTGTTGTCACTGAACACATTGACTCATTTGTTCAAGGAGGTATTCGTTTAACGTCCGGGAACGTCTTGGAAGCCGACATAATCGTTACGGCCACAGGCCTTCGGCTCGTGACTCTTGGTGAAATGGATTTTTTTGTTGACGGTAACCCACTTGATTTCTCTAAAACATGGACATATAAAGGAGTCGGTTACTCTGATGTCCCTAATTTGGCTTCTTGTTTTGGTTATGTAAATGCTTCTTGGACGCTCAAAGCTGATTTAACAAGTGAATATGTTTGCCGACTTTTGAATCACATGGAAAAAGTTGAGATGACACAATGCACCCCGCGTCTAAGAGAAGAAGATGCTGACATGCCAAAACGGCAGTGGATCGAAGATTTCCCTGCGGGATACATGAAACGCATGATGCCTCTTCTCCCCCGTCAAGGCGACCGCGAACCATGGCTGCACACACAGGACTTTCATAGGGACATTAAATTGATTTCAAAAGCTCCCGTTGATGACGGGGTTATGATCTTTACCACTACAGAATCAGATTCTATTCCTGGTGATGAAAACCAAACAGAGGCTTTAATCTCCTGAGTTTTTTATGCGTTTGAATATTTACTTGATAGTTGTTCAAGTATTTGGATGCATTCAGTAGCGCATTCTGAAATAATTTTACTGACTGGGTCCACTTCAGTGATTCGCCCAGCCACTTGACCGGTTAACGCAAGACTTGCGTTCATGTCTCCACCGAAATACAAATCTTGAGTGTTTCCAACTAATGCGGTCATCGCGTTAGTTTCCATGTCGAACTCTAAAGCTTCGCTTCTTTCTGTTCGTAACGCTCGTAAGGAAGGTGAGGTATGCCGGTTGAGAAAGACTGTGTCTGTTTCCGCTGCATCCACTATTGCTTGTTTCCAATTGTCATGCACAGGAGATTCTTGAGCGCTAACCATCCGAGTACCCATCAAGATTCCTTCGGCGCCTAGCGCCAAGGCTGCAGCCATTGAACTTCCATCAACCATTCCTCCAGCTGCTATCACAGGAACATCTACTTTTGAGCAGATCAACGGTAAGAGCACCATAAGTGCTACATCTCGGGGGTTCTTGAATCCCCCTCCTTCAGCTCCTTCGACAACCAGTCCATCTACGCCCGCTTCGACTGCTTTTAAAGCTCCGTAAAGCGTGGGAACTACGTGAAACACTGTTAATCCTGCTTCTTTGAGTAACGACGTGTATTGCATCGGGTTGCCTGCAGATGTGGTTACGAATTTCACACCTTGATCAATGACAAAGTCAACAATGCCAGGGTCACGAACGAAAGCTTGAGCGATATTTACACCGAAGGGTTTATCTGTGAGATCATTCATTTTCTTTATCTCTTCGCGTATCGCATCAAGTTCTCCGGAAGAAGTTTCGATGATTCCCATCGCTCCCGCATTGGAGACTGCTGAGGCGAGTTGCGCACGCGATATCCATCCCATTGGGGCTTGAACTATTGGAATCTCTATTCCTAAGAGTTCAGTTATACGGTTATTGAATATTGGAGACATAGTTATCCTTTGAAAAAACGCTTTCTTTTACTACTGGACTTATTGTTTTTGCGGTAATGATCTTCTATTACTTTGTCTTCATTCATGCGCCACCAGGTCTTGGCCCATGCATGCTGAGCAAGAAAATTGAATTTTTGCTTACCGTCTTTCATTAGATAACTATCCTGCCAGAGATTTGTTCTCTAGTTAAATCCATTACTCTTCTTTTCGCTACATTAACACGGTTTGCATAATAAGTTACCGACTAGTAACTTATTTCATGTTGGATTTTGAATTTAGAAAACCTTGTATAAGGCTGAATACATGAGTGAACAATCAAGTGCACCTAATACACGTTCTGTAGACAGTATTCCGGTCGCAAAAACCCCTGAGGGCGGCTACAAAGGCATATTTCCGGGAGCTATTCTCTCTGGCTGCCCCACTACTCTCATCGCTGAAGCTCCTGACCTTCGAGGACTCTGGGAGGCGTACGAAGTATCCGTTCAAGGAACACCTCAAACGGATCATGAAATTCTTGGATCAATTCAGCGAATCGAACAAAGCGGAGATCGAATTGTCATCACCAGTGGTGGGGTTATCCACGATATGAGGTGCGACGGAACCGAAGAAAACGGCGTAAACGATGTCATGGCAGCCGATTTCAAGACCCCGATAACAGTAAAAGCCACCTACGAAGACGGAGTTCACATCCTACGACCTGTTGGCATGCCAATTGAGGTTCGACGATGGAGAGAAGGAAGTGACCTTGTTTGGGACTACGGCGGATTTTTTTCTGCCCGGCTTAAACAAGTCGGTTCTTCTGAAGATATTCCTACCGTATTAAAACTGAACAGCACGGAAAGCCAAGAATAGACATGCTTAAAACTCCCCTTTGTTCAAAACTTGGTATTGAACTGCCTATTTTCTCGGCAGGAATGGGCCCAATAGCGGGACCAGAGCTAGTTGCCGCTGTTTCAAATGCAGGAGGGCTTGGTGTCCTCGGCTGCACCTCGATGTCACCTGAAGAAATCCGGACCGTGATTCGCCGAACCTACGAGTTGACCGATAAACCTTTCGGAGTTGATCTCATCCTTCCGGCACGAATTGATCAAAGCGGAACAAAGATGTCCGATGTCGCAGATTTGATTCCAGAAGAACACAAGAAAGCAGCGCAAAGTATTGCTCAAGAATTAGGAGTCGACAAAACTTCTGCGGTTTCAAACATGGACCGTAATGCTCTAGGTACAGACGCTGAGGCCCAAATAGAAGTCGTCATGGAAGAGAACGTTCCCGTATTCGTAGGGGCACTTGGTTCACCTGGATTTATAGCAAAACGACTACAGGATGCCGGCGTTGTCGTAATGTCTGTAGTCGGCAACACGAAACAAGCCGTAAGCGTCGTTAAAGACGGAGCGGAGGTAGTTATAGCTCAAGGTACTGAAGGTGGCGGCCACACCGGACACGTAGGAACCATCGCTCTTTTACCACAGGTACTCGACGCTGTGGATGTCCCAGTTGTCGCAGCCGGTGGAATTGGTGATGGTCGTGGACTTGCTGCTGCACTAGTGATGGGCTGCCAAGCCGTTTGGGTCGGAACACGATTCCTCGCCACCGAAGAAGCAGGAATACAAGGTTGGCAAAAGGCCGGAATTGTGGCTGCTGCTGACCAGTCACCAATCATAAGCCGCTCATACACCGGTAAACGCTTCAGAATGCTTCCAAATAAGTGGACCAAAGCTTGGGAGGACAACAAATTAGACCCTCTCCCAATGCCGTTACAACCCGTCTTAACCGGAATGACAATTGGCCCCCTTGCTACTGATCGCGGAGGAAAAGAAGGAATTTCCATGAACGGCGCAGGGAATATTGCCGGTTTAATTGACAGCATTCTTCCCGCATCAGAAGTTGTGGCTCAGCTTGCCTCCGAAGCCGAAGCTTGCATCGCGCGTCTTTCTTCAAACATTTCGCAACAAGGTGCAGAACAATAATGGCAGTTGTTGAAAAAGATATATTCATTAACGCTTCAAGCGATCAAATCTGGCAAGTCTTATCGGACTTTGACAGTATCTCTACATGGTCTGGTGTAGTAGATCATTCCACCTACTTAACTCCTGAAAGCTCAGGGATTGGTTCCGCTCGCAGAATACAACAAGGAGCTAACACGCTCATAGAAACAGTGACAGAGTGGAATGAGGGAGAACTGCTCGCCTACACGCTTTCTGGACTTCCACCAGTCTTTCGTAGCGCCACTAATTGCTGGCGAATTAGCCAGAATGAAGCGCCAACGAAAGTGAGCTTAACTATTGAATTGGTTCCGATTCGGCCACCAGCCGCCCTTCCCGCAGCAATAGTCTCAAGAGTTATTGCCGGAATTAATAAGAAACTCTTACGCGATCTAAAAAAGCACGTTGAGCCAAGCATCGAAAAGGGAGAGAGTTCATGAATAAACCTGATGTAGTCATAATCATGACAGATGAAGAACGTGCTCCCACACCCTACGAGGGAGATGAACTGAAGTCTTGGCGTGACAACTCTTTGACCGGCAGAAAATGGTTTGAAGAAAACGGAATTTCTTTTCTTCGGCATTACACCGGGTCTTTGGCTTGCGTGCCGAGCCGTCCAACTCTTTTTACTGGCCAATACCCAGATTTACATGGGGTAACCCAAACAGATGGTCTTGGGAAAACCTTTTCAGATACTCGTATGCGTTGGCTACGAGAAGGAGAAGTACCGACGCTTGGCCACTGGTTCCGCGCCGCCGGCTATGACACCCATTACGACGGAAAATGGCATATAAGTCATGCAGATTTAATGGACCCTGCTACCGGATTTCCTCTTGCCACAAATACTGATAGTGGCGAAATCATACAATCAGCCGTTGACGCCTATCGCGAGGCAAATCCATTAGACGCGTTTGGTTTTGATGGATGGATAGGGCCGGAACCACATGGAGCTCCTTTGGCTAACTCTGGGGCAATACGTGATGACCTGATCGCCGACCGAATTGTTAGCTGGTTAGAGAATCGCTACCGATTGCGCAGTGAGGGAGATTCCGAATCTCTAAGACCGTTTCTACTTGTTGCAAGTTTTGTAAATCCACATGACATCGTTTTATTTCCAGCCTGGAAACGTCGAGACATATCCCCCTTGAAAGAAACTGATTCTTTACCACCCGATGTTCCGGAATCCCCAACGCGCCATGAAGATCTCGCTACAAAACCTGCAGCTCAAATTGCTTATAAGAATTCTTATTACTCTGCTTATGGACCCACTCGAACATTGAAGAAAACTTATGAGGAGAACGAACAGGAGTATCGCAATCTTTATTACCGTCTTCATCTTGAAGTTGATGCCCCAATTGACAGAGTCCGAACTGCGGTAACTGACGGAACTGAAGGTGAGGCCATAATCTTTCGGACTGCAGATCACGGAGATCTCCTCGGCTCACACGGAGGACTGCATCAAAAGTGGTACAACCTTTATGATGAGGCCTCCCGTGTTCCCTTTCAGGTTGTGCGAACCGGAAAGAACTTGACATCAGCGCGAACAGTTGAAAATGTTCCTACTTCTCATGTTGACCTTATTCCTACTGCGCTTGCTTTGGCAGGATTGAATCAAACTCAGCTCTCTGAGGAACTTTCCACTGAATTTAGTGAAGTGCATCCGTTGCCCGGTCGTGACCTTTCCTCACTGATTGACGGAATAGATTCACCAGAGCTTGAAGGCCGCTCCGCTTACTTCATGACTCGAGACAACATGCTAGAGGGAGATACTTTAGCTTCGGGCATGGCGAGGGCTCTTGGAATGAACAAAAACCCGCCGCCTCCTCTGCGTATTCAAGTGCCGGCACATGTCGCATGCAACTTTGAAGGAATTGTCACTTCAGTCCCTGAGGAGAAAGCGGAAGGCGGACAGAATCATTTGTGGAAAATTGTTCGCGCTTTTGATGATCCTTCTACATGGTCTACACCGTTTGAATCTCAACTCTCAGCAAGCCCAATGAGAGGTGGTGACAGTTACCGAACTGTTCCCATACCTGACCAATGGGAGCTATACGACTTAACAGCAGACCCAATTGAAGTAAACAATCTTCAAGATTCAATTACCGCCCAAAAAGTTTTTACTTACATGAAAGATGCTTTAGCGCAAGAAGCGGAACGTTCTGTCCCGGCACGAAATAACCCTTGGCCGTATGAAAAACGAAATCCACCTGTTGAGCAGCTTCCGCGAAAGTCTCCCCCTCCTCCGGCGAGGGCATTAAGGCGACTAGTGAGAAAACTGGGCATGCACCCTCATGACACCGAAAGCTACACACTCAAAAGTGAGGGTTTGAAGGCTTTAATAGTTTGCACGAACCACGCCTGGCTTGACGTTGGAAAGCCAACTGGTTTATTTGCTTCAGAAATGACTGTCCCTTACTACTTGTTCTCCGATGCAGGTATTGAAGTTGATCTCGCCAGTCCTAAAGGTGGAGAAATAGCTGTTGATCCAATCTCGTTGCGTCCGATTCCCCGGTCCGAACATGATGATCGTTTTCTTGCCGATACCGAGTTGAAAACTAAAGTAAGAAATTCAATAAACATTTCTGATATTGATGTTGATGATTATGACGTCATCTTCTTTGCAGGCGGATGGGGTGCGGCTTTTGATCTTGGCTTCTCCGACATGATCGGGGAGAAAGTAACGGAAGCAAATGCTAAAAATCTCGTTCTTGGTGGGGTGTGCCACGGTCCTCTTGGTTTCCTTAAGGCAAAAAATGCTGACGGGGAACCTTTGGTGAAGGGACGCAGAATCACTGCAGTAACCGATAAGCAAGTTCGGGAGCTCGGCATCGAAACCACCCCTCATCATCCGGAGAAAGAATTGCGGGAGCTTGGAGCCGATTTTCAATGCACTCATAGACGGCGTGACCCGCTCGCAAACCACTGGGAAGTTGATGGAAACATTGTTACTGGTCAGAACCAGAATGCTGGGCCAATGGTCGCCCGAGAAATCATGAAATTACTAGACGAAAAAGCTGAGGTATGAAATGAGTCAACCATTTGAAGGAAAAATTGGGAGAACTCTTGCCGATTCTGAACCATGGTTCCCTGAAGCACCACACCCCGGGGAAGACGCACCAAACGTCATCATTGTTCTCCTGGACGACACTGGTTTTGCCCAATTTGGAAGTTATGGCTCAGAAATAGATACCGAAAATGTAGATGCGTTAGCAAGTAACGGGCTACAGTTCACAAACTTTCATGTCACTCCCCTCTGCTCGCCAACACGCGCTTCTTTACTTACAGGAAGATCTCAACATGCGGTTGGAATGAGAGGAGTTTCTAATTGGCAAACTGGTTTCCCTCATCAACTAGGTCACATATCTAACCATGCTGGAACAATCGCTGAAGTACTGTCCGCTGAAGGGTATGCGACATTCTGTACCGGCAAATGGCACCTTGCCCCGATGGAAAACACCTCTGCAGCTGGACCTTTTGATCAATGGCCTCTTCAACGCGGATTTGACCGATACTACGGTTTTCTCGAAGGTGAAACTGACCAATTTCATCCCGAGTTGACTGCTGACAACCATCATATAAACCCACCAAAGAGCCCTGAAGAGGGATACCACCTAAGCGAAGACCTTGTAGATCAACTCCTACAAATGATTTCCGACAGTAAAGGAATTCGACCTGATCGCCCATTTTTTGCTTACCTTCCTTTCGGAGCGACACATGCCCCACATCAAGCGCCTGCCGAATATCTTGAAAAATATCGTGGCGCATTTGATGAAGGCTGGGACGTCATGCGGGAACGTTGCTACCAGAAACAAATAGAATTAGGTGTCATTCCTGAAGGAACACAACTGGCTCCAAGAAACCCTGGAGTTGATGCGTGGGATGACATACCCGAGAATCAACAAAAACTCGCCGCAAGACTTCAAGAAGCATTTGCCGCATTTTTGGACCACACAGATGACCAAATCGGCAAATTAGTTGATGGCTTATCAGCAATGGGGCAATTAGATAACACAATCTTGCTTGTATTAGCCGACAATGGCGCTTCTCAGGAAGGTGGCCCTTTTGGCGTGATGCACGAAATGAAATTCTTCAATGGAATTTTAGAGAGCCCTGATGAGGCAATTGAACGCATCGACGACATTGGTGGACCTCACAGCCACACCAACTATCCATGGGGATGGGCACAATGCGGCAACTCACCTTTCAAGTGGTACAAGCAAAATACTCACGAAGGTGGTGTGCATGTACCACTAGTTCTTCACTGGCCTAACGGTGTAAATAATGAGCAGACCGGATCTTTGCGAAACCAATTCATTAATGTGGCCGATATTGTCCCGACAATTTATGAACTCATCGGAATTACTGCCCCTGAGAACATAAAGGGATTTGAACAAATGCCGATAACAGGACATTCTTTTGCAAGCGTTCTAGACGATCCTGAAGTTCCAGCGACCAACACCTTGCAATATTTTGAGCAGACTGGAAGTCGCGCTCTCATTTCGGGAGAATGGAAGGCCGTATGCAAGCACGAAACTGAAGCAGATTTTGATACTGAGGCTTGGGAGCTTTACAATCTTGCCGACGATATGTCTGAATGTGTGAATCTTGCAGATGAACAGCCAGAGAAACTCAGTGAATTAATTGACCTGTGGTGGAGCGAAGCAGAGCGCAACGGGGTTCTCCCGCTTGATGAGAGAGGTTTCGTTCTTTTCGGAGCGAGATTTCGCGATAGGTCCCCTCACCCGGCGAACCGAAGGTATGTTTATCGCCCGCCGATGACCCCTATAACTGCACAAGCCTCTGCCGCTGTCGGTGGTAGAAGTTGGGAATTGACTGCCCAAATTTCTTGCGATACTTCGACGGAAGGAGTGCTTTGGGCTCAAGGAACCATAAATTCTGGGATTTCTATATTTGTTCAAAACAACCGGCTTGTGGTTGACTACAACGCGTTTGATGACCACACAATCATCGAATCTGAAACGGAAATACCTGAAGGGAACGCAACTTTGACTGCGGTATTCCGTCGCGGAGAAGGAAGAGCCGGGTCTTGCGAATTGAAAATAAATGATATTCCCTCCGGCCAAGGAGAGTTGCCTTTATACATGCGGATGATTTCTTCCATAGGGCAAAGCATCGGATCTGACCATGGGTCGCAAGTTTCAACTCAATACAACGGAGCTTTTCCCTTTACTGGAACCCTTCACGAAGTAGCAATTCAACTACTTTCGCGTGAAGCATCTGGAACCAAAGAGGCAATAGCTAGAGCGGAGAATGCAAGACAATGACTATTTCTGTAACTCTTCTCGGCACGGGAAGCCCTATCCCGAGTGCAGAGAGAGCAGGTCCGGCTACTTTAATTAGTGCCGGAGACGAACATTATTTAGTAGATGCCGGTCGTGGAGTTTTAATGCGTCTAGCCGGTCTCTGGCTGGGAGCTGGAAACCTAAATGGAGTACTACTCACCCACCTACACAGTGACCATTTCACAGATTTGAACGACGTTATAACTTCCTATTGGATTCTTGGTCCAGCCGAAAAGCCGTTAACCATTGTTGGTCCAATCGGAACTCAAGAAGTCGTCGACTCCATCCTTGCCTCCTTAAGTAGAGATGTGCAGTACCGGATGGATCATCACGATGATCTCAACAATCCCCCTCTCCTGAATGTAATTGAGGTGACCGAAGGACCGGTTCCCCTGGAAGGTGAAGTATCTATTGCATGCGCCCCAACCGATCACAAGCCAGTTGAACCAAGTATCGCTTTTAGTTTCAGCCACAATGAAGTGTCAGTAGTCACTGCGGGAGACACTCTTCCGTGCCCTGGGCTTGATTCCCTTTGCGAAGGTGCAGACGCGCTAATCCATACTGTAATCAGGAAGGACATCATTCAATTCTCACCTAACCCACGTGGGCTAGATATTTTGGACTATCACTCATCTCCTGAAGAGGCAGCTCAAACTGCTGATCGGAACGGAATGTCTACTTTAATAATGACGCATTACGTTCCTGATTTGAATGTGACGAGTCCCGCCGGAGATGGACAAGACTGGGTGGATCTCGCTGCGCAACATTTTTCTGGACAAATCGAAGTTGGAGATGATCTCCATCGCGTTGAAATCACTAAAGGAGACTGATTTCATGAAAGCTTTAAGAACGCCTGAAGAGTGCTTTGCCGATCTTCCGGGCTACAACTTTGCGGAAAATTATGTAAATGTTTCTGACACAGAAGGTGGGCAACTACGGATGCACTACTTAGATGAAGGGCCTTCAGAAGCTGACCCTATTCTCTTACTTCACGGTGAGCCCTCTTGGAGCTACCTCTACCGCCACATGATCCCTGTTTTAGAGGCCGCAGGGCACAGAGTTGTAGTTCCTGATCTTGTCGGGTTTGGGAAAAGCGATAAGCCTTCAGAAAAAGAAGATTACACATATGCCCGCCACATAACTTGGATTTCAGAACTCTTATTTGATTCTCTTGATCTTTCAAACATCACGTTTTTCGGTCAAGACTGGGGTGGGTTAATAGGTCTACGGTTAGTTGCGGCATCTCCAGAACGCTTTTCTCGCGTGGTTATAGGAAACACAGGACTCCCGACAGGTGACGGCCCTCTCAGTGCTGCTTTCATGGCGTGGCAGAAATTCTCGCAAGAATCTCCACACTTCGATATTGGAAAGATTGTAGGTGGCGGATGTGTGAGTGATTTTTCTGAAGAAGTCATTTCTGCCTATAACGCACCATTTCCCGATGACTCTTACAAAGCTGGAGCGCGCATATTCCCCTCGTTAGTCCCCACCACTCCAGATAATCCCGAGTCAAAAAATAATCAGAAAGCTTGGGAAGTTCTGAAACGTTTTGAAAAACCATTCCTCACTTGTTTCAGTGACAGCGATCCGGTCACCAAAGGAGGAGAAGGTGCTTTTATCGGCAGAGTTTCTGGAACAGAGAACCAGCAGCATGTCAAAATTGAGAATGCCGGGCACTTCCTTCAGGAAGACAAAGGCCCTGAACTAGCAGAAATAATTAACGAATTCATCGCTAAAAACTAAGGACGACTATGAATGACGCACCTGCCAAGGGTCCACGCTACGGAGTGGTAGACATTGAATATGCAAAGAAGCTAGCCACTACAGAACCTGATCAAGACGGCCCCGTTTGGATGGTTAATCTCATGCATTATCGTGAATCGGCTGACTACCAGGATGGTCAGGAGAGTCAGATATCTGGCAGGCAAGCTGACGACATTTACTCACCAGTCGATGTGTTAGCAAAGATTGGAGCGGAACTCGTTTTTATCGCTGAAGTTGAAGAACAACTTTTAGGAAAAGATCCGCTGTGGGACCGTGTCGCCATTGTGAAATATCCGACTCGGAAGTCTTTTATAGAAATGCAGCAGCGTGAAGACTTCCAAGAGAAACATGTTCATAAGGAAGCGGGAATGAAATCAACAATCGTTATGGGTGGGCTTCCAACCGCATTACCCGAGATGGAAGGAGTTTCGAGCGTCGACCCTGATCAAGTCCCCCACCCTGCAACCGAAGAAGATGGTGAAATAGTCGTTCTTCATGTATTGAAATATGAAGAATCTGTTGATTTAGGAGAAAATCCTGAAGATATGAACAATTACACTTCAGAAGCAGCAAAAGTAGCCGCTCAACATGGGGTAAGTGTTTCTGGATTCTTTGCTGTCGAAGGAACAATTCTTGGCGATGGTAGAGATTGGGATCAGATTCGATTTATCAATTATCCAAGTAAACGTGCTTTTATGGCGGTGGTTTCTGACCCTGATCGGTTGAAAGCTCAAGTGCATCGCGAAAACGCTATTTCGGACACTTACACTCTTATTCTTCGACCTACTCTAAATCGGCTTAAAGAGTCTCTTGAGAGCTAGCTCCACTCATATTTAGTGCGTGTCGCGCTGCGTTACCTTCAATTCTTGCTCCTTGTGCATAAAGGTGTGGTGCCATCTCTTTCCATAGCGACCGTAAGTGATAATGCGGCACACGAGGAAATAGATGGTGTAGCAGATGATGATCATGGCCGCGTATAAGGAAAGTGCTTCCTGGGAAAGTAAATATTCTTGTATCTCTGTATCTAGTGGTTTCTTCATGTGGCCGGTGCGGCAACCAAGCAAAAACCAGAGCTAACCAGTATCTCGCTACCCAAGTAGGAAGGTACCAGAGAAGCCAAACAATTTTTCCGTAACCAAAGATTGTGCCCATGGTTAAAACTAAAACATGAAGGGTTGCGACGATTTGAATCGCTTTTGCCACTTCTGGTCCCCGCAATCTTGAGCGTTCAGCGAAACGTTCTCGAATTTTTTTAGGAAAAAGTAAAGCAAGGGAAGGGAAAAACGCAAGAAAAGGAGTCAGCAAGTACAGCGAAGCTCCTGCAATGGTTCGACCAAATATTTGCGCAGGGGTTCCCTCCGAATTTAAGACGTCAGGATCTTCTTCTCCGTTGGCATGCGTGTGATGCAATAAATGTGTCGTTACATGTCCGGTGAAGCTTTCGCAAAGAACAAAACCACTTATCTGGCCTATCAAATTGTCAAGCCAAGATAATTTAGGATTACCTCCAGATGGGGTGTGATGAACGCTTTCATGCATTGGCATGTAAAACGCTTGGACGAAAAGCGCACTGAGCGCCATTCCTGCCAATAAAGGAAGTGTGCCATTTTCAGTGAGGATGATCACTCCAACAAAACCGGCAATTGCCCAAATCAAATTAAAAAGAGTCCGTAAACCAAATTTTCCCACAAAAGGTGAAGTGGCTTCCTTTTCGTAAGTGAGGCGTTCAATACCTGTAAGTTTTTCCATAATTTTTCCCAAAGTTAAAGGTACACCAAATTTTAATTTTCAAACATTTATCCCTCAGAGATGCCTATTTGAGTATTCGTTTAGAAAAATCTAGACTTAATTCACCAACTAAGAGAAATTGACAAGATTATGCTTTTCCATATAACACACACCCACGATGAACATACGTGCCCTGCCCATAACGATGAAGTTATGTCAGAGACCTTCGCTATTGTCGTTGACACCCTAAAAGAGAATGTTAATGATGTACTTGGAGCTTGGGTTGACCCTCCGGGTCACCAGTTTTTCTTTGTAGTGGATGCAGATGACACTGCGCAGATATTCGCTGGGTTATTTCCAGTCTTTAACGTCGGTACTGCTCAAGTCAGACCGGTCGGTGATTTTGCTGCGATGATGGAACTCCGAAAAGAACTCACATCTTAAAACAGGACTGAAATAATCTACATTTTCGTATTTCTTGTTTAAAAATTTATGAGCCGAAAAATAGAAATCCTTGTCCTTCCAGGAGATGGAATCGGCCCTGAAGTCATGTCTCAAGCCCTTCGAGTGCTACACAAAATTTCTGATATGGCTGATTTGTCTTTGGTGATTCACGAAGATCTGATACATGGGCAGGCATGGGATGCCTACGGGACGTTCTGCAGAGATGAAA
>Ga0207993_1000387_pt1 | contig 17588 bp, 31 predicted proteins | sample ETN01SmetaG_2_FD_185791 | JGI IMG/M metagenome (GOLD analysis project Ga0207993, IMG submission 185791) | Marine microbial and viral communities from oxygen minimum zone, Eastern Pacific Ocean - ETNP2014F12-01SV265 (SPAdes) (version 2) | ecosystem: Environmental > Aquatic > Marine > Oceanic ...
AAATGTCGAAAAAACTACTAGTATTGTCTGCGCTAATCTTAGTATACGTTGTATCAAAATCTACTATCATCTCTTGACTAAAATCATCTTGTATAGCCCAGTATGAGGCTGATGGAAGTTTATATTCAGTCAAATAGATTGAAGATGTAGTAAATGTTCTCGCAGGATACTTTGGTCTAGCAGAGATTCTAAACCTTACCTTATCAGAGTCTACATACTCAGGTTTATGGTTTTTAATCTTTATAGTTGCTATATCTGTATCCAGCTCAGTTAATGTACTGCTATAAGTTGTATCGTCCCATTTAAGCTCTAAATAGGGAGGAAATATAGTATGTGTGTCAGAACCAAAATACTTTAGGTTAACACTAGCAGTGGTATAGTTTTCATAAGCATCATTAATCTTGAGTAGAAACCCATTATTGCTTAATGAACCGCTATACATTGATTCTACTGCTTCAGTTACGTTTATATCTATATCGTAGTTAGATGTCAGATCAAATGATTGACTTGCAGCAGAACTGGATAGATAGTCACAACCATGGGTAGTCCATTGTGTTGTTCCGTCATCTTTGTATTTCCAACTCACACCGCTTACGTTAGCTGGTGAGTCTACTCTTTTACCGACTCCATTAGTCCATGAAGAAGAAATAGGAAATGCGGTAATAGTAAAAGTATCCGGTATCTCAGTAGCTGATGCTAATGATAAATTTAAACTAGCGCTAAATCCACCTGTAACTTTTTCGTTAATGCTACTGGTGATATCAGCCTGCCTAAACTGAATCATGGCTCTATTAGTTCTACCAGTTAGATCTGCATCAGGATAACCACCTATCTCTAATACTTCATCTTTACCAGCATTACCGTATAGCCCTCCTACAGTTGGCTCAGACCATATGAATGCGTCTTTCTCAGGGTATATTCTAAATAATGCCATCTTATATTGTTGTTACTCTACCTTCTATATCTATATTAGGATACTTAACTTCAAATATACAAGGATCGTAAGACGGGTAAACTATACCGCCTTTCGTAGCTCCTTCTACATCATAAGCAAATTGAGAATAATTCCCACCTGCTTTGTTGTTAATTGTAACAGACTTAACTGTCTGTACTCCTTTAATTTGATCTAATACAGTATAAACGCTAGAAATGTTTATAGGTTGATTAATATCTCGCTTACTAGTCTTAAAGTAATCTTTAAGCTTGTTAGTACAATTTAATAGTACATCTCTTGAAGCATAGTTAGGAAGTGTTAAAACTTCAAATTTAACTCCAATATTTACTATAAATGCGTCTTTTATATCTATAGCATCAGTAATCATCATATACTCAGTTAAATAACTTTTAAGATTATTTTTTAATGAGTTAGTAGCTGTGATTAGTTTTCCGTCATTATCATATGCTAGTACGTACAATGCTAATGCTAGAGGATTTTCACTCAAAACACTTTTAGTAGTGTTCTGATTAAATTCTTTAGTTACAAATGCTTTTGCAACAGATCCAAACTGTGGCGGTAGAGATAATGCTCTCACTGTATAGTCAGATGTAGTAACAGCTCTCTTTTGCTCTGAAAAAGCTTTTAGAGAATTTTGTCTCAACTCTTCTACTGTATCTCCATCTTTGCCCCCGGATGCAGGCTTTTCGTTGTTAAACGTCAATGTGGTTAGAAATGTTGAATCAGTTACTGTGGTGGTAACTACATCTCCCGATGTTACAGAGTTGGCAGGTGCATTAGCCCCTACTCCGCCTCCAGTCAGGTATCTAATTGTTAATGTTGTATTACTTGGAGCTAAACCGTAAGTTCTTGTAAATAAGAAGTTAGTAGGATCAAATGCTCTATCGATTTGTTCTACTGCTTGTTTATCTCCATATTTTTTTATGTTAGAAGGATCTGGTAAGAATGTTTCATCATCAGAGCCAACTACTCCAGAACCAAATTGTATTTGCATTACTCCTTTTGAAGTAAATCTGGTTACAAATCTTCTTGGTACTCTTTTTAGCTTTAGTATTGACGGTACAAGTGAACTATCATTAGCAGCATTTTGTTCTTCGTCAAATATAGTATCTTGTCCTAGAAATGGTACTTCTGTCCAAGTATTACCGTCGCTATCAGTTACATCTAATACTTTTAGTATATTATCATCTGTAATGTTAATAGTGGCAAATTTTTCTGCTGTAGTAAAAGTACTCTCTGTAGATTTAATTTCTCCAGATATAGCTAAAGCACTTTTAGTTAGAAGATATTCGGCTGGGTTATTATCTTCGTCTACTGATGCAATAGAGATATCTGTAGGATCATAAGAGCTAGAAAATTTAAAATCAACTGATTCTTGTAATATAAAAGAAGTGTTGCCTTCTGCTGTTGATTTAATAGTACTATTCTCATGTACTTTTATAGCTTGGTCCCAATCAGGTACATAGTTACTTCCTGATAAAGCTTGTACTTTTTGCTCAATTTTTAGTCCTACTTCTGCTGCAGTAGATACTCTTGGTCTATACCCCATCATGTACGCTAATGAATATAGGTTAGAAGGGTTTTGAGCGTGTTGTAAAAATGTTTCTTGTAGTTGTGTGTCTTGATAAAAAGATAGTACATCCCCTACATAGGACGCCATCTCTATAAACATCATTCCAGGAGCTGTTTCGTTAAAGTCATTATAGCTGTCAGGAAAGTAGCTTTTTGCAAATTCTACTAACTGCTCTCTAAAATCACCAAACTCCCTATTGACATATTTAATATCTCTTTGTTCAGCCATTATTGTTCAAAATTAATTACCACCTCATCTTCTATGTTAGTATCTTTTACTTTATACTTCATAGAGAATTGAACAGTATTGTTATCCGGTACTCCTACTGTGCTAATCTCAATAGGCTCTACTCTTGGAAAATAGAATGCTAGATCTGCCTTAACTAGCGCATCTATTTCTTTTACTTTATTTTCTGTAAGCTGGTCAAATACTAACCTACGTAAAGCGTTACCAAAATTAACGTTAAGGAACCTTTCACCTCTTCCAGTTAAAAAATAGTGTATTAGATTAGTCTTAATAGCATCTTCAGTAGTGTAGTTAACATTAAAAACACTTTTACCTGAAAACGGTATATTAAAACCAACAGCTTTTCTTGGCTGTAGATCTAATGGGTCAATTTTTTTAACTTCAAAAGGCATTACGCTCCTTGTCTAAATTTATCTTTTTTATTAGCAGCATCTAATATAGCTTTATTCTTTGCAGGATTAAATCCAGGTATAGCATTTAAGTCTAGTCCTGCTCCTCCTCCTCCGCTAACTTGTCTTTGAGCATAGTTAGGTACCATATTTGATGATGCATTTACTATAGTCTTATAGTCTTCATTGGTCATTTCAGCTTTAGTTTGATTAATCATCTCTTCTAAAGGAACTGTACCATTGCTTATCTTTCCAGTCGACCACGTCTTACTAATATCTTTCTGTGTAACTGGTTTGTATCCAGCTGAAGTATCAGGTTTAGAGGCTACTTTCACTGCTTCATTTAGCATTTCCTGTAACTCTTCCTTAACAGCAGCTTTCACTTCTTCTCTTATAATTTTACGTAATTGATCGAGTTTCATATATATAAATAGTTTAGTTATGAAAGTTGGTTATCTATTCTAAATTTTATTTCCTCCAATAGTACTTCTACCTGTGAAGCAAATGATTTAGGTCCTTTAAACATCTCTGCTCCGTTAGGATCTATAGCGACGGCAAACCGTCTAGGTGCTATAGGAGGTGCTGTAGGGTCTTTTTTAATTTGTAGTTCATAAACTATTCCGTTAGGTCCAGTATGAAAAAATTTAGAGTCTTCTTGTCTATCTCCTTTTCCTATATCTTTAAAATTATCAAGAAGTCCTCTTATAATATCTTTTGTATCTTTATCTATATTACTATCATTTAATTTTCTTAGTCCATCTAATAGGCTATTAACTGATGAGTTGACAGCATTGTTTGGATCATTAGGATCTAATGAAGCCCAGTATTCTTTATTAGGCGGTTCATCTTTTTCAGTTGCAGTATGATCTTTAAGACATATATACTCTATATCTTTATGTTTTACTTTATCGTCTTTTTTATACTTAATTCCGACCATCCACTTACCTCTCTTATTAAGGTCGCTTTTATTCTTCATGCTGTCTTTAGAACTGTTTGTAAGCCCTTCGTTAGATACTAAAGCTAGTAGTTTAGGTCCTAAAGTTGAAAATATCATTTCTCCATCATCATCTAAAAGTCCTAGTTCATCTAAGTCTGATTTTAGAATCTTTCCTTCGTCGAGTTGTCCTTTTAATGCCGCTTCTACTTCACAACATTTAACAGCTGTATCAGCTGCTCCAATATTTCTGCCAACACTCTTTAAAGTATTAGAAGGAGTAGACATTACAGCTTCTAGTGCAATAACTATTTCATCTATCTGACTTATAAATTCTTTAAGTAGGTGCATAGTATCAGCATACTTAGTTGTAATATTGATCGGTAATCCTAAGATTAAACCTCCAGCAGGTCCTGGTGGAATACCTACACCTTGGGGAATTGGTAAGGTTAATATTATTTTTAATGCTGCTTTTAAACCACCTAATGGTGCTTTAATTTTACCTGGTAAGGATTTAAATTTATTTAACCTACCCTGTACTTTCTGTAACGAGTTTTTATTTTGATCTAGCTGTTTTCTTAATCTTGCTGTTTGATCAGGTGTTGGACACCCTTGTCGATTAAGACTGTTAGTTATTTTGGTTCCACTTTCTACTACCTTAGACACAACAGTACCTTGCATCTTACCTACTATCTTGGCGATTGCTCCTTGTAATTGCGGTCTTGGTAAATTTACGTAAGGCATTATTCAGTAAATACTTTTTTAGAAAGTAATGGTTTTAATAAGTTTCTTAATGTTGGTATAATAGGTTGTATAGATGATGCTGTGGCAATCATTTTAGCAACATAGGCTGGTGGAGCAGGTGGTGCTGTAGCCATTGCTTTAACTAAGCTTTCGAATTGAGATAAGAAATCATCTAACCAGTCGATAGATGTCTGTCCTAGTAGTACAGGTTCTTTTTCTTTAAATGCGTCAGTTCCTAGGTAAACTTTAGTAGCATCTAATGCTACATAATCTTCTCCATCTATACCTACTACTTTACCGTTAACTCCTATTCCCTCTACAGCAGATAAAAATATACCTTCTTCTTTAGCGTTGAAAAATAATCTTCCTCCATTTAAAAGTATTTGATTACCTTTATAAGCGTCGGCTTTATCTGGTTCAGAGTCAAAAGCATCTCTTTTTTCGTTAGCTTGCGTTAATTTAAATGTATGATCAGACCCCATATATAATGAGTTAGGATCTTCATTAATGTCTTCTATAGCAGGGGTAGTACCATCTTCAGGGTCTTTCCAACCATTAGATAGTATTACATAAGGTTTACCGTCATTACTACCGTCTGTAAATTCATTACTATCGTATTTAGATCCTCCTAATCTTAAAGTAGAACCAAATCTACTCTCCATAATAACGTCTCCTGGGAATGATTGTATAGGTGGTATGTTATCTTGTTCGGTAAAATGATCTCCTAGATCAACTGAAGAGCCTTCTCCTGATAGTATTTGATCAGGCATAGCATTATGATGAGGTGAATTCCATACACCAACAATAGCTGTCCAGTACATTTTCTCGGCATTAGGATCAGATGGACCTCTTTCGTCACTAGGAAGTTTTTCTATCCTTACAATTTCATTTTTAAGAGGTATCTTTTTAAATTCTGATATACCAGAGTATGCAAACTTAAGAGACATCTCTCCATCTTCTCTAGTAGGTGAATCTATTTCTCTATAGAACACCCCATAAAGAGAGTTTGAACCTCCTTTGAGCATATATTGAGGGTGGAAATCATCTTGGATTACATCTACTACTCTTGCAAATATAGATGAGCCTTTACCGCCTCCAGCGCTGCCACCACCTGCACCACTATTTCCGAACGATTTAAACATTATTCTTCTGCCTTGTCTTCTTTGTTTACTTTTTCAGGTACTTCTTCTATCTCTTTTTGCGTCTGCTCTTGCTCTTCTAATAGGTCTTGAATATCAGAGAAGTCAAACATATCTTCTCCGTCACCTCTAGCAGCAATAGCTTCTAACCTTTGAATCACTGTCGCTAACTTAATCAAATGCTCGTCATTCTTTACACCTATCTCCATGTATTCTTTAATCATAGGTACAATGAGAGTAGCGTCGCCAATGTTCTCTATTAAAGGTTTTAATTCACCGATAAGAGCTTTTACTTGCCCTTTAGTCTCTTTTGAGTTATCGTAAATTTCACCAAAGAGATCAGATAGAGTTTTACCTTGAAATATTTCTTTATCTAAACTCATAAGCTTAATATATTTTTATATAAATAGATTATAACACTTTATTTGAGATTAATCCCTCATCATAAAGTTTTTGATACTTTTCTTGAAAGTCTAATTTGAGTTTAGTTATAACCCTTGTAAGGCTAGGAGTATCACAGTCAGTGATCTCTCTAATATATATGTAAAGTGCTTTTTTCTTGAATATTTCTAGGTCATTTCTAGTCCTAAATATAGTAAGTACAGCATCTGCTATGTGAAGTTCAGATTCTTTTTTAAATATATCTTCTAATATTTCGTAAGTTTCGGTAATCCATTTATCCATAAACTGGGCTAGTGTTATACCTATATCGTCGTTTTCATTAACGTCCGGCATGTATCCATCTTCAACATCATCCCAAGAACCTATTTGTTTAAGTTTCTTATAGTTTTTATTGTTGTAGTTAATTAACCAACGTTTAACAATGGTACCAAAATATGAATATGCTTTAGCTCCGTTAGTAGGATCAAACTTCATTATCTTTTCTTCATACAGTACGGAGACTATTTCGTGTTTTAAGTCTTCTATCTTATCTACATCTGTGTAGTAGAACTTGAAAGTATGAATTATATTTTCGGCTAGCTTATAAAAAGGAAAGTAAATGTGTTCTGTGAAGATCTTCTGCCTGTAAGTCTGATCTGTAGATTCGTTAAATTTTACTATATAGTCTTCTGTTTCTTTTGTGAAGTAGTTAGCCTTGCTTCTCTTCCTTGCCATAGTTTTCGGGGAGCATATATGTATCGAGCTCTTTTTGTATTTCTTTTAATTTATCAAAAAAATAACCGACCTCGTCATCGCTCTGAAAGACCCCTTTTTCGTCTAGCTTTCTTAGGTGCATTTGCGAATCTCTAATTATATCTGAGATTCTTTGAAGGTACCCTGTTTGATCAACAGTGACATCTTCGTACTTTTCTACTTTAATAAGTAGGTTTCTTAAAATATAGATAAAAAGTAACAATATTCCAACTAAAATGGAAATAATTACGTTATATGCTGAGAATAATTCTGTCATTCTATAAGTTTTTTAACATATTACTAAGTCCTTCTGAGGAATTAACTCTTTTCCCTGTAGTAGATTTAGTTTTCTGTGTTTTAGGTGATGAGCTACCGCCATTTCTCTTCCACATATCATATTCTACCTTAGAAGCTAGAAAGTCTGCGGAGTGGAGAACCGAAACTATTGATGTTTTCTGCCTAGAGCTTTCAACGTTACTAAAAAAGTACGCTTCATTAGCTTTATCGAACACACCATCGTGTAATCTTATACCTAAAAATTCGTTTTTACTTACTTTAACACCAAATTTCTGGAGAATAAACAAAGATCTGTCTGGAATAAGCATAAAATCTAAGTCTGGGTTGTATGTATACATCTCTGATAGCTTATCTTGACGCCATTTATCAGTCTGAGGTATATAGTTTGGGCTATCTCCATCACCTAATTTACCTAAGTCGTGGAATAATGCGGCAAAAACAAGTTCTTCTTCTGTGAAATCAACTTCTCCACCCATTTCCTTGTATAACCTCATCTGCTTCACCGCATACTCCACTACTCTATTAACATGATCTACGTATCCACCTGCAAAAGCATTGTGGTACCAAGATCTTCCACTTGCTGGAGCCATAACATAGTTGTCCTCCATGTGGTTAATCATTGCTAATACTGATTCTTTACGTTCACCAATGTAGGTGTCGATAATTTTAAGGTGTTTTTGGTAATTTTTTTGAATATTTTCGGCGGATAACATAAGTAACCTTTTTTTATTAATATCTGTTATATTTTATTATATATATTTATATATCTATATATTTATATTTATTATATTCTTATATATTCATATAACATATCTTTAAGATATATAAAATAATTCAAAGAAGCAACTATTCTACAATAAATTTTTCTGAATAGGTGTCTTTTACTACGGTATTAGGGCCTGCTTCCCATAAAACCTTCATATAAACCGTAATAGTATCGTTTATCATTTCCGGAATAAACGGACCTAAGTACCTTCTAGAGGTTAACTGACCATTCTTTTTAGAGAAACGTATACCTGTTGGTTGAGCTATATTAATTACCTCACCGGAATATTGATTCAAAGTGACATCGGTATATCCTGCCGGTAATGGTAGTCCGTTAGTACCCGTATTACCAAAAGGTGAGTAGTAGGGAATAGAAATAACTAAACTATCTCCTATAACCCAACTAGTATTACTATCAAATCTTGCTTCAACTACCGACTCTCCGTTATATTGCCAAAAAGGATCTACTTCCGAAGCAGTAACATCTACAAAAAAGTAGGGTAAGTACTCTCCTGTCCAATCTAAAGGTACGTGATAATAACCATTAGCATCTTTTTCATAGTTCCAAAGCATTTGAGCTTGACAACCATCGGGACAAGTGTCGGGCGGTAGGTCATCTTTCTCGCATGAGGTAAGTAGTATTAAACAAGTTACGGCCGCCGCGCGAAACGCGCGAAGTTGCACCGCGATTTTATTCTCTATTTTCATCTATAACCATTTTATAAGGTTCTCCTATTCTCTTTATAACAGATTTAGCATCTTCTACAGTGATATAAAAGAACTCTTTTTTATTATTTACTCTAAAGCCTTCTTTTTGAAGATAGGCATGTATTTCTTTTTCTAAGTCATGAGCATTAAAACAAGGGTAAGCCCATTCTACTATAAAGTCTTGAGCGACTCCAGTAGCACTATTAATTTGTTTTACTCTTTCAGAGGGTTTATTCTTTGTAAAACCTATTTTAACTATATCAGGCATAGTTTCATTAGATAGTACGTATATCCACTGGCTTCCTTGCATCCCTACCGGTATCTTATTTCTTACCTTACGGTTAGTATAATAAGTAACTGTTTCCCAGCCTTCGGCTGACATCTGAGGATCAGTAGATGGAGTTAATGTGAACCCATATACGGGTGCATCTGTTTGGTCGTGTTCGGCTTTGATTAAGTGTTGAGCCTCTTCTAATGATAATCTTTTTAATCCCATAACCTTTATTTACTTAAATATAAGAACTTTATCTCATATCTCCAACTAAATCCTTAATTATATTACCCATATAAGGATTAACGTCTATAAGCTTTTTACCTGTCATCTTTTCTATATTATCTACATATGCACTGAGCTTTATCTTCTCTACAGTACTTATCACTCTCTGCTCTAAATTAACCTCTATCATTTTAGCTAACTCTCTTCTAATTTGATTCGACGACTCTGCTAACTTTAACTCTTCTATAAAAGACATAACATGTTTTCTTTTTAATACGTTTATGGAAAGGAAAGAAGGGTAAGAAGTAGGGTACATATCAATAGAGCCACTAGGTAGTAACTTTTTAAAGAAGTTATAAAACTCTACAATCTTATTAATATTAAGTATAGTTATAGTACAACTAGTCAATACTAAAAACTCTGCTGGTAAAGAATTACCATATGTTACCTCTGTATTATAACTTTTATGTTGTTTAGATAATTCAATCCATTTCTTTAAATTATCAATACAAGTATTCCAATCGCTACCATAACGTATAAAATCATTTAACTCATCTACCCCGTCAAAACTTGTACTGATGTGAACTTTTCTAAACTTAAGTATTATATCTGTTAACTCCTTAGAAGGAAAAACACTACAATTGGTAGGAGTTTGGAAAACCATATTTTCTGCTAACCCTAATTCATCTATACGCTTTAAAAGTCGAGTAGTCTCTTTCATGTAAAAAGGCTCTCCTCCCATTAACTTAAGAACCTTAAGATTTTTTAAATCATCATCTGTATATGAATTGTACTGTATCCCAACTTCTGCGTGCGCTCTATAATCATTATACAAAACGTCATCTTGAAATAAGTTTTCGGACTTCATCTTTGATTGCCATTTTGAAGATAGGTGCGGGCCGCACATTAAACAAGCAAAGTTACATATATTGGCAAGTATAATTTCTAATTGACGAAGAGGTAACTTATTATTAGGATCATCCATTAACCACTCTCTTTCCTCTTTAGTAGTTAAATCTTCATTCCCCTGCATTCTATAACTCTTTTGACCTGCCTCTTCTTGCTTCCAACAAGAAACACAATCCTTAACTTTATTTCCACTATTCAATTCCTGAGATAAGTAATCCCTGTATTCAGAGATAGGTTTATCTTTCCAATCAGTACTTCTTTGTACTTTACAACAAGGCTCTGTATTACTGTTGAACTGCCGTACCTCTCCTGTATGTACAAATGAACAGAATAAATTATTTTCCATCTACCAAAGACTCAAGTAGTAACGTTTGATATCTTTTAATTACGGCACATTTTTCGTATTGCTCTATCTTTTCAAAATATCTAAGCATATTTTCAAGAGCTACAAAACAATTTTCTCTACCAAAAGAATCCCCTACTGTATATTTCTCATTAAAGTTTTTAGTATCTATTCTTTCTAGATACCTATAAAGCTTACTATAGTATTTATATTTTGTCATATCCCTTACATTTTTATAATGTTCAGGATATCTTTTTGTATATAACATATCCATCATGTCAAAGTTTTCTAGACCTTTTACGATCATTCCCATTAAGACAAAAGGATTTTTAAGCTGATCTTCTAACCCATGTTCTTTGTAGATCTCTTCATCACCAGCCTCAAAGATAGAAAATAAAGTATTTTTATCTAAAGGTATCATATATTCATAAATAGCAGTTGGATATATGAATTATATTTACTATATTAAAATATATGGATTTTAAAATTATAGGTTTAGCACACGGACCGTTAATAGGAGTTCAGTACATAGATAAAGAAAGTGAAGATGACTGGACAGAATTTAATATTTACCTCCTATTAATATGTCTTTCCTGGAGATTTTGGTAACTATTTATTAGTATGCAAATACTAAACTGGCATCTGACCGATTCAGAACAGCTTTTTGACTACCATTTAAAGAACTTCCCTGAGATATTTCAAAGATTTGTCGAAGACCCTATCACGTATAGTATTAACTCCGACGGATTTCGCAGTGAATTTGAATTTAAACCTAATAAAGGTTTAGAAGTAGACATTTTCCTTGGGTGTAGCCATACTTTAGGTTCAGGACACTACTGGGAAAATACATGGCCATTCGTAGTTTCACAATATACCGGTAATAAAATTGTGAATTTAGCAGAAGGCGGTAGTGGAATCGAAAGAGCATTCTTTAATTTACTAAAATATCGCGATTATTTTAACATAAAGAACATTTTTCACCATCAACCTCTATATCCAAGGTACGATTTTATAGATTTTCACTCAAGAGACTTCTACGATAACAAGCCGTTTAGGTTTTTCCCCTTTCAACCTGCTTGGGACGGTGACGAACCCGGGTATGCTCCTTATTCTGAAGAGTATATGCATAAAGTTTTACTGTCTGAGAGGTTTATGTACTACAATCACATCAAATATGTAATGGCAATACAGGGAATTGCACATGAATTAGGTGTTCCTTACTATTTCCACCATCCATACCCAAAAGGATCATGGGCACCACGAACAGTTTTTGAGTATGACTACGTAGCAGTCAATGAAGCCGGTAGGAAACTTGAAGGAATAGTAAATACTAACGGGTTTATTATACCTGATGATGATATTATAGCAAGAGACAGTACTCATTTTACAGTAAAACAGATAAAAGCTGTAGGACATGAAATGGTACACCTTAAAAAAACCTGCCCTGAAGGATTTAAACACATAATCCCCTATAAGCAAAAAATTTTTCCAAAAAATTCCCCGTAGATCGTTGGAAAACTGGTGAAAAGTTCTTATATTATTTATATATGACGATTTGAACCAATGCAAACTATAGAAGACATCGTTTACTCCGCAATCTCCCATGGAGCTAAAGATGAACTGTATAAAGAAGTTGGTAGAATACAAAAAGAGGACAATGCTCCCACTGAACTCATAAGTATTTACGAAGAAGCATATAGAAGAGTTGTTAGTAGACAATAAAACAAAGTTTATGCAAAGCGATACAGTAAGCAGTACCGTAAGTACTATAGACAATATAGGTATATTCTCAGATATTCCAATGTTATTAATTTTAGCTACAGGATTATTAGTTTTATCTAGTATAGTATGGTACCACGGTAAGGTTTCTCAAGATGAAATGGAATAATATAAGACCTTATATAGAGGTATTTGGTATATGGGCCTTTTGGATAGGTGCTATAGCCTTTGGAATATGGTTTTGGTATAAGTTGATAGTATGGATTTTTTAAAAAAATGGTTATATACTAATCAAAGACCATTAGCTTGGTGGTTTGTTATACTTTTTACTATATTTCTTTGGTGTAATATCTTTAAGCTTATATTTTAATATATAAATATATATTACTATATCACTAAAATCTAGCAGATTTATGCAAATAGGTATGGCAAAATCACGCAGACTACCAACCCCTTAGGGAACTATACTGTCACTGTTATATCACCATGAGTGCACCATACAGGCAAACGGCCGGTAGGTTTCCGGAAGAAAGATCTATACGAACTAATTTATCCTAAACCAACTAGCAAGGACAGAATATCCATAGAGCTATATACAGAAGGTAGAACACTAGAGCTATAAATAAGAATGATGTAATAAGCTCCCAGTTACGCCTTATAGGCCTTATAATAGATTTAAATAGCTTCATATAAGTCTAATTTTCTAAAGTCATATAGGTTAAATGTATATGTAGTCTTCTGGGACATCATATCGTATGTATAAGCCTTCATTGTAGTACGGCCTATCTTATCTATATTCATACCGCTACCATAAGGGCCCCATATACTATAGGACATATCTCCTTTAAAGTCTTCATAGGCTCTTATCTTTACAACAAAGTCTCTATTGTCCCTACCGGGCTTACCATATACTAAATCTAAGGATTCATCCTTACCTAATGTATTTATTAAGTCTATAATGGGTTTGGAACCTTTGATTTTATCTGAATAACTTATCATAACCTTTATTTTTATACCTTAATATACGAACTATTCTGCATATATCCAACTGTTTGTATGGTTTTTTTTGTGCTATATAGAGAATTTTTTGGTAGGGAGACAGACAGGACTGATGTTTCTTATCTAAAAACTATACACCTACCACGGTTCTTTTTATACAACCCTATATATCTTTATATGATTCTATATGTATATGATTATATGAATATATACACTCGATATAAATAACATACTTCAATGTATTATAGAGTAAGGATGCAATGGATCTATATATCTAAGAGGTTATCTCCTATAGTATCTAATGTAAGATGTATCAATGTATGGGCAAAGCCGTACACTACCTCAGCTACCTTCTTTCCATATAACTCTCAGTACTCCTCAATCCAGAATACGAACAAGATCTTTTCTCCTTTATCTCCTTTACTATATCTTTTATGTGAGGAAGGTTAGGAGGATTGGAGAATTTGCGCGTGGCACCTTCGGTGGAGAGATCAAAGCCCCACCCCCTCAAGCTCTTCTTATATTTACTCGGTACTTTATCTATTGTATACTTTTTCATTTTGACCAATTTATTGCAATGTTAATACTTATTAATACATTTGTTATTATGGCCTGGAGTATTATAATCGTTCTTATTATAGCAACCTTATCGGCTCTTCTATTATTCTCTCCTATCTTTTCACCTAATGCTCTTGCCCAAAGTCTCCACATCTTTATAAACATGTAGTTTCAAATACAAATGTTTTTTCTATCTCGGTATCACTAATCTGTCTTTTAACAACATCAATGATCTCTGTGTCACACTCTATATCTCTAGTGCAACTTGCTGCTAACATTGCTAACATAAACAATGCTAGTAAAGTAATATAATCTAATATCCCCATTTCTCAAATATTATTGCTAATGCTAATAATATTACTCCTATAACGACTGAGTAACCAACTACCTTGTAATTGTTCTCAACCTGACGTCTATCACGTCCTTGCCAATCTCCTCTATTCCAATTCACCATTTTCTTTTAACCACTTATTAGTATTAATAGCTTTAAGCTTTTGAATTCTCTTTTTCATAGAAGGCTTCATAAAGTTCTTTCTCTCTCTAATCTCCTTCATCATCTTTGACTTACTTACCTTCCTTTTGAATCTCTTTAATGCTTGATTTATATTTTCTTTCTTACCTATTTTTACAATTAACATATAACTTTTTTAAATTCGCGCGTGGCTCCTTCGGAGGAGAGAGACAACGCCCCCTCCCCCTCGCCATACTACTATGCAAATAAGCTCAATTGCTTACCTACTTTACTAGTACTTATAATCTTATAAGCACCGTCTACTTTTCTAGTTGGTCTAAATTCTTCACCTTTATTATCAACTAGCTTACCATCCTTAACAGCAAATGCATGCTTACTTACAGTAACTAAAAAGTTACCTTTAGGATGATCCTTAATAAAAGACTTTACCGTCTTCTTTCTATCAACAAACTTACCATACAATTTATATGTATTATGAGTATGATGACCTTTTAATACTCTTACCTTGAAGTTTAAATCTCCCATCTGAAGACCTTCCTTCTCAGCTTTTTTCATCTCAGTAATAATATCCATATTCTGAGTACCTTTCTTATTCTCTCTATTGAAAGTATCTTTAGCTACACTATGAGCTAAGTCATAATCAGTATCTGTAGCAGCAGCAAGTGCTCTAACAAAACAATCGTTTTTTTCTGATTTAGCTACCTTTGAAGAGTTGTAGCCTTTGATCTCTTTTGAACTTAAATTTATCATAACCTTTATTATTAATATTATACTTAAATATAAGAAGAATATCTCGGGGAGGCAACTTTTTCATAGTATATTTTTTCCGGAATACCCACCATTTGTTTATACCATTTATTCTCTTTATCATGCCAAACATAAGGATCTGTCGGATCTTCCGTCCATCCAAACTTAGAATAGTACTCAGAATCCTTCCTTAATAAGTTGGCTCTATGAGAGGAATGGAAGTCTTCGAACCCCATCCACCATGGCATCTTTATCTCTCCTGAGATTATTTCGTGTACCATAGTATTATTCCTTCCTCTCAGAACCCACTCGTTGATACTATCATTCAAATAGAGCTTCAATGCATTCTCGTATCCTCTCCACATCACACAACAAGGATGATTAGTCCAACCTTTGTAAGGAGTGCCATCCTTTTTAGGACGACCTAATAAATTATTTAATATCTGAAACGATTCTACTCTCTGTTTACCTAACCTCTTATCATCTAAGACTGCTAGTGACTTTTTAAAATCATTATAAGGTAAAAACGTTTGCATATTATTTAAAGTTTTCAGTTAAGATCTTATCAATATCTTCTCTTGATTGCCATCCTATTGGATCATTATCTCCAACCATAACTTCAAAGCTAGAAGCATCTTCAACACTATCACAAGCTTCTCTATTTCCAGCTCTTGAGGTACTGTACATACCTTCACCGCATACTACTGAAATACGTTTACCTTCATCAGTAAATACTTGAGCAATAATTCCTTTTACTACTGGGTGTTTTATAAATCCTAAATTTTTAAATCTCATATTATTCGTATATTCTTAACATTTGATCTTTACTAAATCCTCTTTCCTCCATTACTTCTTTTACAGCAATAGTTAAGTTAGGAGTAATATTATAGATCCCTCTTTGTTTGTCAGTCAAAATACCAACAACCTCTTTTGATCTTAATTTTATAGCATCATAAGTTCTTTCTAACTTACTAGCAATTTGTTCAAATAAGAGCTCTTCAGCTCTATTTTTATAATTATCTGCCATATAGTTTAAGAAGTATTTATGTTCTTCTACTGGCCATTCTTCATTATGTCTTTTTGCTTTCTTAACTTTCATATTAAAATGGTAATGGTTTATCATCCTCTGCATCTAACTTAGATGGTCTGGATTTATCGTCTAACTTTCTATACTGTAAAGAACCAAATGGCTGAGAGCCTATCTCAGTTACATTCGTTCTCGCATTAACGTACTTCTCATCTATGAAGTCCGCCATCTTATGAGCTTCCATACGAGCCATATAATCATCCTTTGCGTATACATAAACGTCTAACGTCACAGCATACCTCTGTTTATTATCAGTTGGCATTTTTTATAGTATTATTTTTGAATTCTTCTCTAAGGAAACTTCTTAACGTTCCTTCCCAATCACCATAAGGATCTCCGATCTCATTCCAATCAAATAGAAACGCTTCAATTAACAGATCCATATACGTAGGATCTATCTCCGGTACAGGTTCATTATTCAACTGCATCAAATGAGCAGTATCTATAATCTCCTGCATTACATAATCTTTACTAATATATTTCATAACCTTTATTTTAGTTGCGGGAGGAGGATTCGAACCTCCGACCTTCGGGTTATGAGCCCGACGAGCTGGCCAACTGCTCTACCCCGCCTTATTTAATATATAAATATAAGAACTTTTCTTCAGGATTCCAACTAATTAAGTAACTTTATCCTTCCAAAAAGCCTGTACTAATATGATAGTAAAACATAATAATAACTGTATTGCTATCTTCATAGTAAACTTCTCTTGAAAATAGATCTGTATCATTATAGCATATACTGCCATACCAATAGCAAAGCCTACAAATCTAGAACCCCATACACTTCCATAACCTAATACATTAAACTTTGTAGCTAATACAAAGACATAAGTAAGAGGTATTGATAAAGCATACCAACCCCAAAACGTTTCATCGTACTTAGGATACTTGAATTGTAAATTATGCTGGAACCAAGCTCCTAATTGAGCTATAATAGTTACAGCTGCACCTGCTAACACATAATACCAATCTATATTTTTCATAGAGTTGCTCCTTTTTCAGCATGTTTAATTAATAATCTTTGATAAGCAGAACTTATAGTTTCAGGTACTTTGAATAGTTTACCCATACTAGTATTTTTCTGAGTAGCAAAGAATAAGAAGAAGTTATTAATATATCTTTTAGCTCCTTCTAATTGAGTTTCATTTTCACAAGAGTCAATAACCTTTAAAGCCTTCTTGTATGATTTTGTTAATATATTCATTTTAATAATCCTTTTATAAATTCATAAATAAAGACTCCTAAGCTTATTGGCCATAGAAAAGTATGAAATATCCTTTCTCTCCAAATCCAGGGTCTTCCCATTGGTCCTAGAATATTCTGAGTAGTATAGTATTCTAACCATGCTCCCCACATTACTCCAAGAATAAA
>Ga0207993_1000389_pt1 | contig 17527 bp, 13 predicted proteins | sample ETN01SmetaG_2_FD_185791 | JGI IMG/M metagenome (GOLD analysis project Ga0207993, IMG submission 185791) | Marine microbial and viral communities from oxygen minimum zone, Eastern Pacific Ocean - ETNP2014F12-01SV265 (SPAdes) (version 2) | ecosystem: Environmental > Aquatic > Marine > Oceanic ...
AGTTCGCTATGATAAAACACTACCTTCATTAAATGAGGTAACCATTACATCAAACAATGAAAATACACAATGGGCTAAAGTAGGTGATGAGGTAACAATTAACTCTAGTGCTTCTGAGCCTATTCTCAGTAGATCCACTACCATTCAAGGGCAACCTAGCATCATTACAGATATAAACAATGCTGAATTCCATTCTGGATATCAGTTTTTAGAAACAGATACCGAAGGGCTAGTTGTTTTTAGTTTGACTTTTTCAGATTCTGCGGGAAATGATGGGGTTGAAGTAACTAGTACGACTAATTCAAGTTGGGTTGTTTTTGATAAAACCCCTCCATCCGATTTCAATACAGGTAATACTATTTCAATAGGAGGGAATCAAGTAAGCAATATTTGGAATTCTACAAATACAGGTGCCGATATTTTTGTGCCAATTGTTGATAATGATACAACCATAATAAATGGAGAAATCCAAATTTGGGGTAAAGTAGGAATTAATCCTTATGAGAAGGTTGGCGATCCTTTTACAATTCTTGAAAGTGATGCAGGAGCTAATAAGTCTTTAAATATAAATGAAACTCAAGTAGAATCCATTTCAGGCTTTTTAGAAGGTGACTCTATTTACTTTAAAACAGTGATAATAGATAAAGCAGGCAATGAAAAAGAGGGATCAATAAGTAATAACAAGCTTGTTATTGACCAGACGCTACCATCCATTAATTATGTATCGTATAAATCTGATTTTACAGATACAACTTTAGCTACGGTAGGACATGAAATTATATTAACATTAAAAACAGACGAACTCATTCAACCACCTATTATCACCATAGCAGGACAAAGTGCAACAATATCTGATATGGGGGGTGGTAAGTGGGTTGCCACTTATGCTATGCAGAATGGAGATTCTGATGGAGTTATACCTTTTGAGGTTGAAGGAATTTTGGATTTATCTGGTAATCCAAATAGTGGTACTGCCGCGACAACAGATGGATCCATGGTTATATTTGATAATACTAAACCAGAATTAGATATAGTACGAATTGCATCCAATAACCAAGACTCTACATGGGCCAAGGTCGGAGATATGATTTCAATAAATTTTATTGCGAATGAGTTGTTGATATCTCAGAGTGCAAACTTGAATGGACAAGTAATGATAATTTCTGATTTAGGATCAGAAAAATATTTTGCTCAATATGAAATGACGGATTTAGATACAGAAGGACAACTAAGTTTTGAAATATTAATTACAGATTCAGTTGGACTAGAAAGTGATCCAATAATAACAACATCCAATTCTTCTCAGGTCATTTTTGATAAAACATTGCCAATACTAAATCAGGTGAATATTCAATCAAATAATCAGAATAATGCATCTATAGCAATTACTGGAGATAATGTGACTCTTACTTTCATTCCGGATGAGCCTTTGTTAACCGATTCTATAGTGGTTACAATCGCAAATGAAGAGGTTACAATTAATGAGGATGGCGGTGGTTATGTTGCAACCCTAACATTATCTGGCAATGAGCCGGGTGGGATTTTACCTTTTACTATTGATTTTGTAGATAGGGCATCAAACCGAGGTGTCCAAGTGGTTAACACTCTAGACAATAGCTATGTTAACCATGACATTGTTCCTCCAGCGATATTGACTGCTTCGATGTATTCAAACAATCAAGATACAACATGGTCCAAAATTGGAGATACGGTATTTGTAAAATTTTCAGCAAATGAAGCATTGACAAATATGAACATTTTAATTGCGGGTAACCCTTCAGGTTACATAGATGATGGTGCTGCAATTTATAGAGGCTTTCATAAGATGGATGAGAGCGATGATGAAGGAGCAATTACATTTAGTATTGAATATACGGATTTAGGGGGGGCTGTTGGGCCAGAAGCAAATACAACAACAGATCAAACGAATGTGAGATTTGATAGAACGCCACCGACCCTAACAAACATCAGAGTTTCATCAAATAACACGATGACTGATTCCGCAGGAATAGGAGATATAGATTCATTATTTTTCACTATTTCAGAACCACAAAGAACTGTTAGTGTATTGATTGAAGAATTAAATATTGTCCCTGAACAAAATGGACTTGAATTTGTTGCAATACGAGAATTAATTGATGAAGGGGAAGATGGGTTCATAAACTTTTCTATTGTTGTTGAAGATTCTGCTGGCAATTCAACAGGAGAGGTAATTGAGACAAGTGATGGTTCCTATGTGTGGTTTGATGGCACTAGGCCAACCTTAAGCTATGTTACCTTTAATTCAACAAATGCAAATGACTCCTCACTTGCAATTATTGGAGACACATTAATTTTAGATTTTCAATCAAGTGAGCCCCTTGGGTCCTTGTCGGTATTTATTGCAGAGACAGAAGCAGATACTATTTACGCTGATGACACCAGATCAACCTATAGATCTTGGTATGTTCTAGGTGGCAGTGAGGATGAGGGATATATTCCTTTTCAGATTACACTCTCTGATCTCGTAGGCAATTCTGGTGAAGATTATTCTTTAACAACGGACCAATCTAGTATTCTATTTGATATAACTCCTCCAGATAATTTTCAATTAGACTCAGCATATGCTGTTGGAGGGAATGAAATTTTTGGATATTGGAATGCTTCAAATAATTCTATAGTTCTAGAGACTCCAATATCAATCACTGATGAATCATTGGTTGGTGGTTCATTCCAACCATTAATAAGTATTGGCGGTGGCGAATTTGAAAACTTTGGAAGCCCTATTGAGATTGTTGAAGTACCTGAAACTGGATCTGTTTTTCTTGAAATCGCAGGAAATATTTTTGAATCTATGAACAGCTACGCAGATAATATAAATGCTACTTTTACTACAAAAATCATTGATAAGGCTGGTAATGAGACGCAAGGCCTATCAGATGGTACAATCATTCACGTTGATGAGATAACTCCAACTTTGGATTCGGTTGGGATTTCTACAAATAATGCGCTTAGTAACAACTGGGCAACCTCGTCAGATATTATTGCTCTCGAATGGATATCCAATGAAGGATTAAATAATGTTATCTCTATCATTATAAATGATACAACTATCGTAAATGCTGATGAGATTGGCAAGGTTCACTATACTCAACGAGCTGTAAATCTAAATGATACAGAAGGTCAAGTTACGTTCAGCCTATTTTTTTCAGATTCTGCTGGTAATCAAGGGAGTAATGTAACAGAAACCTCAGATGGCAGTACAGTAGGAATAGATATCAGTAACCCGTCCATTAATTCTTTAATGGAGGGGTATGATAACTTAGATCCAAAATATTACAATAATTCAGATACAATAACACTTTATTGGTCTCAAGATGATGCAATCTCAGGCATACGAGAGACTTATTATGGACTTGGCACCCAGCCAAATACAACTGATTTAATGAGTTGGACCCTGGGCGAGACCAATAATTTCGGAGGATGGAATAATTTAGAACTCGAAAATGAAAATCAATACTATGGCGCTGCATTCGTTCGTGATTCAGCTGGGAACTATTCTGATACCATATGGGGAGATGGTATTTATATTGATACAGAGATACCAATTCCAGGGACTATTAACGATGGACAATGGATACTTGAAATGGATTATACTCCAGACTCAACATTTTTAGAGTATCAGTGGGAAGGTTTTTCAGACAATATAGGCATTGATCATTTTGAGCTATCCATTGGTACTAATAACGATACCGTAAATATTCAGAATTGGTATCCAACCGATAGTATTGCAAATGTAAAGATAGAAGGATTAAATCTTGATAGAGATACATTGTATTTCACATATATTAAAGCTGTTGATTCTGCATCTAACCACTCATCTATTGTTAAAACTGATGGTATATATTTTGATGATTCTGAGCCGAAAGTAATGAAGGTTACTCCAGATTTTAATGATTCATTAAAAGTATTATCAATTATGAGATCGGATACCATTATCATAAAATTTAATAGGCTTATATACTTTTATGATTTGAGGATAGAATCCGGTGCTGATTCAAATCTCATAACTCAAGAATCATATTCTGACTCTACTATTACCATAACTTGGGATGACACTCTTTTAAGTAATGATACCATAACCGTTTATCTTGATAGTGCTCTTGCTTATAACTCTCTTTTTATATCAGATACCTTGAAATTTTTTAGTTATTTCTGGGGAGATTTAAATTATGATCATGACTTAACAGTTGAAGACATTCTTCAATTTAACAGGTCATGGCCAGAAGTAGATCTTGGACCATTCATTGGGAAACCACCACACATTAAACCTTACTTGGATGGAGAGGCTAACCTAACAGACCTTACCTCCTTTGCAAAAATGTGGCAATGGAGATATTTCAATCTATCGTTTGACACGCTAGATGTGGCATATCGAATACAAGATCAATTATCCTTAACTGGTCGTGGATCTAATGTAAAAATACCTTTGCCTCAAAACACATCCATGGCAGAATTATTGATTGGGCATTCAAATTTTGATATTCAAAAAATGGATGTCATAAAATCAAAAAGAAATACTTTTTTGTTCAAATCAATTGATACATTGAATCAACTTGTCCAATTTTCTTTAGCAGATTATAAAGGATTAGATTCCACTCTTACCTTAGTAGTCCCAGACAATCGTTTGAATAAATTTTCTGCACAAATTCAATATCGTTTCATGGATAGTTCCGGAAATATTCTTTCATCCGGGACAGATAATGTTAATCTCGACCTTTTACCTGAAAAATTTCTTGTACGTGATAATTATCCAAATCCTTTTAATCCGATTACAACAGTCCAATATGAGCTTCCGAATTATTCAAATGTCCAAGTCACTTTATTCGATATTACAGGTCGGACTATCAAAGAAATATATTTTGGAGAAATGGCTCCTGGTAGGTATGCATATGTTTGGGATGGGACCAATGATTTTGGGAATTTAGTAAGTACAGGAATTTACTTTTTTCAAATTAATGCAGGTTCTAATACAGCCATAAAAAAGATGCTGTTATTAAAATAAACTAATTATAAAAGAGGTTTAATAACAGAAATAGTCCCATTAATCACAAATTGCACTGCAATTACTAGTAGGATGAGTCCCATCAATCTTTGAATTATACGCATTATTGAAGTGCCTAATACTCTCATTAATACATCACCATTTCTTAATATTACATAAACAAAAGTCAAAACAATCATGATAGAGAGTCCTAAGGTAAGATAGCTATAAATTTGTGGTGTTTGACTTGATAATAGCATAGTTGCTGTAATGGCTCCCGGACCGGCTATTAGAGGTATACCAATTGGGCTAATTGCAATGTCATCGCTCTCTTGTGATTCTTCTTGCTCTGCAGGAGTCGTTCTCGAGCGCCCTACCTTAGCATCAAGCATCCTAAGTCCATTTCTAAAAAAAAGTATCCCTCCCATAATTTGAAATGCTTCAAGCGTAATTCCAAAAAAACTAAAAATCAAAGAACCAAGAATAGCAAATAATAGTAATGTTATTAAGGCGGTTGCAGAGCCTTTTTTTGCAATTTTAACTCTTTCATCTTTGGAAAACCTTTCTGTCATCACCATAAGCAATGGTGCAATACCTATGGGATTAATTAGGGTAAAGAGCGTTGTTAAGCAAAGTATAAAAAACTGCGTCTCAGATTGAATGAAGTCAATCATTACATCCTTTCGGGTGCCGATATGCCTAAAATTTTAAATCCATTAGCTAAAATTATCTTTGTTGCCTTGACCAGTGCCAACCTTGATTTTGACAATTCTATATCCTCTGTTATCACTCGGCAGTGACTATAAAACTTGTGAAATCTTGCAGAAAGTTCTTGTAGATAGTTTGCAATATTTTGAGGTTCTAAATTTTCATACGCAATGTTGATATACTCTGGGAATCTGACCATATGTTTTAGCAGGTATAATTCGTCATCATGAATCAAATAAGATGGGTCAAACTGACCATTCATGGGTAAGTCTAAATTATTTGTCCGAGAAATAATATTACATATTCTAGCATGTGCATATTGTAAATAATAAACAGGATTTTTATCAGATTGGTCAGATGCAAGATCCAAGTCAAAGTCTAAATGTGAATTCATACTACGCATAATAAAAAAATAACGAACTACATCTATACCAACCTGGTCAATGAGGTCATCCAAAGAAACAAAGTCTGCCTTTCTGGTAGACATTTTCACCTTCTCTCCATCTCTTAAAAGAGTCACAAATTGATATATCAATACTTTGATATGACTAGTATCATGCCCCAAGGCTTCTAGAGCACAAATAACATCCGGATATGCATCTGCATGATCAGCTCCAAATACATCAATGATTAGGTCATACTTTCTATTAATCTTGTCTCGATGGTATGCAGTGTCCGGTACCCTATAGGTAGGTTCTCCTGTACTTTTAATATAAACTCTATCTTGTTCCTTTCCAAGCGAAGTAGTTCTGAACCAGGTAGCATTCTCTTTTTTGTAGATGAGATCTTTACCTTTTAATTCATCCATAAACTTTTCAATATCGCCATTCTCATAAAATGTTTTCTCATTTGTAAATTGATCAAAATCTATTTTCAATTCCTTTAAAGTGTATTTAATCTTATCAAACATTGTATCTTCAGCTATTGATTTAAATATAGGATCACCAGACTTTAATCCTCGCCCCTTTTGATTTAAGATAGATTGTGCAATGTTTATGATATATTGACCTTGATATCCGTCTTGTGGTAATTCTAAATCCTGGCCCAATAATTCAAAATATCTGGCCTCAACACTTTGGGCCAATATTCTCATTTGTCTTCCAGCATTATTAAAATAATATTCTCTAGTGACTTTATAGCCTTGCCACTCTAGTATGTTAGAAACAGCATCTCCAAGGATCGCATTTCTTCCATGTCCAACCGTGAGTGGTCCTGTAGGATTTGCACTTACAAATTCTACATTTGCAGTTTTTCCTACTCCAGAACTACCTCTACCATAATTTTGACTTTCTTTAAGAATATTTTTTATTTCAGATTGAAAATAATGGTCTTCAATTTTAAAATTTATGAACCCAGGGTTTGTCACTGAAATACTTGTAATATGATCATTTGAGATATTATTTAGTTCACCAACGATATTATTTGCTACTTCCAATGGAGATTTTTTCAGATCCTTTGCAAGTAGTAAAGCAATATTTGAACAAAGATCTCCAAACTCAGCATTTTTCGGTGGCGCTAAAGAACATTCCTTTTTTGGGTAAGACAAATTACTTGTTACAGTATAAATGGAGTTAATAATTTGATTTTTAAGTTTTATCATCGCTTATTTCCATAATCGGAGCATCAGCCCAGAGCCGTTCGAGGCCATAATACTCACGCTCCTCTTTATTAAAAATGTGCACGATGACATCAAAATAATCTAATAAAACCCAATTTTGATTTTCATATCCTTCTAAATGTCTTGGTTTATGATCAGTACCTTTTCTAATGTTATCTGTTATTGCTTTTACTTGTGGGTCAGACTCTCCATTGCAAATAACAAAGAAATCTGTTAGAGAGGATAAGCCCCTCACATCTAATGCAACAATGTTACTAGCTTTCTTTTCGAGAGCAAGGTCTAGTATTTGTTTTAACTGTGGTTGATCAGATGTGAAATCCGAATCATATTTGGTCATTCAGTTTTTAGTAGCTATAAAGTCAAAAATATTAGAATAACTATGAATGTCTTTACCTATGATAATTGTTAGGTCTACTCCAAGAGATTCATCTGGTTTAGTTTGAATAGCATTTTTATTACCTTTTGCTATCCCAAAAGATCTTCCTACTAATTCAATTGCGTCAAGATTTTCATTCCGTAAGATTAATAAAGTATTTTGATAATTATGGTTATCTGCATTATCTGCTCTAACTACGTCTATTTGATGTTCAAGCAAAAGATATTCAGCTGCCTTTGCTGCTATACCTTTAATCCCACAACCATTGAGGACCTCAACTTTAATATTCTGGACTGGATTTAAATCATGAATTTCAGCAGCAAGTCTTCTAGGCTCATCACTTTTTGGGAAATTGACCTCAATTGGTATTCCTCGGTGGGATGAGTTTTGAGAAAAAGAATAAATGAATCCTAAAAGTAATACCCCAACGATTCCGATTGCTGCATTGAGTGTCAGATATTGTTGGTTTTGTTTTTTTGGTCTGCGAGGAGTCTGTTTTCTAGGCACTTACTGGTTAAACCTCATATTGAATGGTGATCTTGTTTGGTATCTTTGATTGTATGGTATGCTCTTGAAACGAAGTTGAAGAAATGAATTATCTGTAGGTTTATAGGTGATGCCAGCGTCATAAGCGATATCTAATAGATTTCTAAATTTATCTTGGTTTTGAAAAGGCATCTGTGATTTATAAAGAATTATATTTGCATCAATTTTCAAGTTATCCATGACTAGATATGAAATTCTATTTGTTAAACCAGTTAAAGAATACATGCTTTGACCATTTGACATCATTGACATAGATAATCCATAACTCATGTCAAACCTCTCAGGATCAAAAAGGGAAAGCGATGGTCTAGAATCTAGTTCGCCATTTAGATTTGTGGGAATTTCGCCTATTTGCAAATCAGATTTGAACTGAGCAGGTAGTATTGCAACAAACGCTATTGCTGCAAGTATTAGCTTAATTTTATCGTACATAAGTAACGGAATTTAATAAACGTAGCATAGTTCCAAAATAGTACACAATAAATTAATAAAGTATTTAATTTGAAAAGGAATCAATCACAGCCCCCCCTAGACATACTTCCCCATCATAAAATACAATTGACTGTCCAGGCGCAATTCCAAAGCATGCCTGGTCAAACTCAATGGATATATTAGTATTGCTCATATCATTAATTTTACATGGGACATCATTTGCACGGTATCGAACTTTTGCATTAAACCGATCCCTTTTTGGAGGACTGCCTAATATCCAATGCAGGTTTGAAGCTTTAAGGTATTTATGGTATAGAGCAGAGTTATTATGACCTTGAGCAACAATTAATTGATTATTTACTAGATCTTTTTCAATTACATACCAAGGGGCATCTAAATCACTATGACCTCCTCCAACTCCCAATCCTTTTCGCTGCCCTATTGTATAATACATTAAGCCATCATGTTCGCCAACACTTTCACCTTTACTCGTAATTATTTCTCCTGGATTCGCTGGTAGGTATTCTTTTAAAAAATCTTTCATTTTTCTTTCACCAATGAAGCATATACCTACACTATCTTTCTTTTTAAAATTATTAAAACCCTGTTCCTCAGCCATTTTACGGACCTCTGATTTTACATAACCTCCAATCGGGAATATCGAGTTTGAAACTTGCTCTTGATTTAAACCATGTAAAAAATAACTCTGATCCTTTTTCCTATCAGCGCCTTTAATTAGCTTAACGTTTCCATTTTTTTCTTCACTTCGTACGTAATGACCAGTTGCTATCTTATCTGCTCCTAATTCAAAAGCATAATCGAGGAACTTTTTAAACTTTATTTCATTATTGCACAATATATCAGGGTTTGGGGTTCGACCATTCTTATACTCTTCCAGAAAATGCTCAAAAACATTTTCCCAATATTCCTTGGCAAAGTTTACTGCATGAAGTGGTATTTTTAGTTTATCGCATACTTGCAGGGCATCATTATAGTCTCGCTCAGCTGTACAGTATTCAGAATCTTCTTCCCAATTTTTCATGAAAAGCGCCTCTACATCATAACCTTGTTCTTTTAGGACAGATGCTGAAACAGCACTATCCACGCCACCACTCATTCCAACAATAACTCTACTCATTACTTTGTTAGGTTCAGTTCTAGTTTATTTAGCAGATAATCAACTTCTTCACCCGTATTTGTTGAACCAAAACTAAACCTCAAGGATGAAAGATTTGTTTGATTATCAAGACCAATTTCAGATAGCACCGGAGAAGGTTTAACATCTCCAGAACCACATGCTGGTCCATTAGATATTGCAATACCATCTCTATCTAGTTTTGCCATTATAATATTAGATTGATTTTTTGGAAATGAGATATTAATTAAACCTGGTAACTTCTTGGATTGATTACCATTATAGATTGCTTTTTTATGAAATTTATTGATTCCAGACTTCAACTTTTTTTCAAGTTTAATAAGGAGCTCGCGTTTTTCACTTAATGACTCTACACAATGCTCAGCAGCCAGACCCATACCAGCAATTGCCGATATACTTTCCGTACCTGCTCGAAGACCTCTTTCTTGTCCACCGCCAATAATTAAGGATGATAGTTTTTTCGGATCTTTAGCATACAAAATTCCAACTCCCTTAGGGCCGTAAAATTTATGTGCAGATAGGCTTAAAAAATCAACTCCAAGGTCTAAAACATTTACTTCCATCTTCCCTAGGCATTGAACTGCATCGGTATGGACTAATACGTTATACTTCTTCGCAATTTCAACGACATCTTTAATAGGTTGTATAGTCCCAATTTCATTATTAGCAAGCATTAAAGAAATAAGAGAAGTATCGGGCAGGATCGCCTTTTCAATTTCTTCAATAGAAACAATACCATCGCTCATTACGCCAACAAGATCATATTTTAGTCCATATTGGCTTAGAAAATGAAGTACCTTTAATATTGCAGGGTGTTCAATCTTATTGGAAACAACATGACTATGATTATTGTTAAGAAGAGACCAAAGTACATGGTTGTTTGATTCAGTTCCTCCGCTTGTAAAAATAATTTGCTCAGGGTTTGCAGAAATAGAATTTGCAACTTGATTCCTTGCATTCTCAATGATTGACCGAGACTTTCTACCAGAAGAGTATACAGATGAAGGATTCCCATATATTTCTCTATTTATATCGTTAATTAATTCTGATACTTCAGGAAGTAAAGGAGTAGTAGCGCTATGATCAAAGTAATACATTAAAATGAAACTCTAATTATGTTTATAAGTTTCTTAAAAAATAACAGACCTAAAGGTCATTTCTTATGGATGCAAACTTAATAGTATTCTTTAAATTGGTATAGAAAGGAGGTTTACGCTTTTCTAACTGCTCAGAAGTGATCTCCTTATTGTACTCATATCTGTCCACTTCCCAATTAATTTGATTATTTTTAATTGATAAGAATGCAACCGCCCCTCTCTGGTCTCGATCAAAAGGTAGTCCAGTTGCTCCTTGGCAGAGGATAGTTAAGTTTTCTATGATTTGATATCTAGGTACATGGACATGCCCATGTACAAAAACCGCTTTTTCAATTTCAGGGTTTGATTTCATTATTCGGTCACGCCAGCTTAAGGCTTCAGAGACAGAAGGGGGTTTATCGTCCCTTTTGTACCATGCATGGGTGAACTCAATGATTATTTTTCCAACTTTTTCACGATGTGCAACTTTCATGTCACTACAAAACTCTCTTCCTTCTTCACCTAACAAATCAGCTGTCCACTTTTCATTTTGGACAATTGCTTGGCAAATAGGATCATAGGGATCCATTCCTTCAAGAGAAGGCAATTCATCCTCCCACAACTTTTCAATCAAGTATCTATCATGATTTCCACGAACGAATATGCAATCCGGAATACTTTTCAACTTTTTTAAAGTTGCCTCCGGTTCAGGGCCTAAGGCAAAACAATCCCCCAGGCAAATGATTTGATCAATATCATTCCTGTCATATATGATATCAAGTGCTTTTTCAAGGGAAGAAATATTGGAGTGAATATCTGTAATTATTGCAAAGGTTTTAGAATCCATATTCCCTAAATATACTTTTTTTAGATTTGGTTGAGCAAGACATTAAATTACTGCGTAAAATATTACCACTTAACAGAGAATTATAATAAATGCGGGTTCATTTTAAAATAAAATGTCCACCAAAATAACACTCATAAAACATAAACAATAATAGTAATTGGGATCTTATGAACAAAAGTTATCCATTTATATTCGGTATTGGAAACCCTCTTGTTGATGTAGTCATTCAAGCTTCAGAAAGTGATTTAATCAACTTGGAATTAAACAAAGGTACTATGGAGCTTGTTGATGAAGATCGTCAAGAAGAGATAATAAGCTATTTCAAAGGTAAAAATCCTCTTTACTTTCCAGGAGGTTCTGCACCTAACACAATATTGGCATGTGCAGGATTAGGAATCAATTCACATATTGCAGGTAGAATAGGAAATGATAAGTTAGGAGATATTTACATTGACCGTGTTAATGAGTACGGCGCAGATTCTGGATTAGTTCGCGGCGGGAGGAGGACAGGGTCAAGTATCATCTTAGTTACACCAGACGGTGAAAGAACTATGAATACTAATTTAGGAGCCTGCCAAGACTATTCTTCTGTAGATATAGATAAGAAAAAATTGGCGAGAGCAAAGTTCTTTTATTTTACAGGTTATATGTGGGATACTGATTCTCAGAAATCAGCAATAAAAATAGCTATTCAAATTGCCCAAGAGAATAATATCAAAATTGTTTTTGACGTAGCTGATCCATTTGCAGTAAGCAGGAATAAAGATTCATTTCTAGAGATGATCAAGCAAGATATTGATATTGTATTCGCTAATAAATCTGAATTAAATATATTATATGATTCTGAAGATATAGAATTTTGTGTAAATAACCTTGGGAAAGTGGTGGATAACTTTGGTATTAAATTAGGTAAAGAGGGTTCCTTGATTATTAATGGAAGTAGCAGACATATAATTCATCCCAGTCCAGTATCAGCCAAAGATTCAACCGGAGCTGGAGATATGTATGCTGCTGGATTTTTAACTTCCTTAGCAAAAGGGAAAGGGTATTATGATTCAGGACGAATAGCTGTTCAACTTGCAGAGGAAGTTATACAGGTTAACGGAGCTCAACTTGACAAAGAAGTTATACTCAACCTAGCTGAAAAGATTTAAAACAATCCTAAATGAACAAACTAAATACAAAATCTTGAACACAAAATTACTATTCAGTAAAATTGCTAAACTAAGGGAAACATTTTTAAAAGGGATGGAATGATGTCAAAAAATAAAATTTTTATATTTGCAAATATGTTGATCTTTTCGATCTTCATAATGTCATGTTCTAGTCAAGAATACACTACAGCAAAATTGGCTATTCAACAATCAGATTTTTCTAAAGCTTCAGAGTGGTTACCTAAGGCAATGGAGGTTGAACCTGATAACCCTGAAATACCAATGGTAATGGCAATAGAGATACATGCTCAAAATGAAGATTGGAATGAAATGATAGCTTTATTTGATAGAGCAATGGGAATAAACTCTGAAAAAGTTGTTGAGATAAGAGGAGCTTTCATCTCTGTCAAAGAAGCCGTAAGTAATTATGTTGAATTTTATTGGGCAAAAGAATTTAATGAAGGTGTTGCGCAGTTTAAGAAGATGCAAGATGATCCTGATAACAAGCAAGATTACCTACAGTTAGCTATAAATCATTTTACAAATGCAGCAGTAATAAATCCCTCAGATGCAAATACACATGCTACATTAGCAAAGTGCTATCTAGATAAAGGTGATAATAATTCTGCAGTTGATGCAGTACTAGTTGCTGTTGAAAAGAATCCTAAGAGCTTTGAAGCTAATTTTAGCGCTGCTCAAATTCTAGGTCGCACAGGCAGTTCAAGCGAAGAAATATTACCTTATTACGAGAAAGCAACTGAGATTGAGCCATCGAATAGTAAGGCGCTAAGAGAATTGGCTGGCGCATACTATGACCTTGGAGAAAAAGAAAAATCGATTCAGGTTTTTGAAAATGCAATTTCAAATGAAGAAAATGATACCACAAAAGCAGATCTTTATTTTAACCTTGGAGTGATCCACAACCAGATGAACAATTTTGAAGCAGCAGAACTAGCTTTTGATGAGGCGTTTTTTCTAAATGAAGAAGACTTTGAAGCAGCATTAGGGATGGCAAGATCTTACGAAGGCCTTGGAGATAACTATTTAAATGGAACTTCCGGTTTCGAAGAGGATAAAAATGAAGCTTCAAGATGGTATAGGAAAGCGGAAAAGAAAATAAAGTCAGTGATGGTTATTGATATTGATAATAAAGAAGTTTATCAGAAAAATTTAGAATTGGTGAGATACAAAAGAGATGTTGCCGAAGGTAATTAAAAAAGTTTACTTCTCTTTATTAAATATTCAGTAATACCAATATCTAAACTTTGATCTGTGAAAAGAGGTACATAGTCAATAAGGTTCTCTCTGCAATTCGATTTGTAATTACTTTCAAGTTTGGAAATTAATTCATTATAGTTTGACCGAATATGCCATGGTTCGGTTACAATTTCTTCACCTGTTTCCATATCAAAGAATTTCGTACGTGTATCAAAATCAAACTCTGATTCTTTTCTATCCTGAATATGAAATACGATTACCTCCTGATTTTGGTGTCTAAAATGCTTAAGTCCTTTCATAATGTTTTCTGGCTTATCTAAAAGATCCGATATCAAGATTACCATGCCTCGTTTTTTAATACGATCTGCAAGTTCATGTAGGACCATGCCAATTTGTGTATCGTTTCCAGAATCTTTATCGTCTAACTGTGATAGTATTAAGTTAAGATGACTTGGCCTCGCTTTAGGTGGTATAAAGGTATCTATCTTCTCTGAAAATTTAGCTATACCAACAGCATCTTGCTGGTTTATCATTAAATAAGAAAGAGAGGCCGCTAAAGAATTCGCATAGCTAAGCTTTGATACTTCCGCACTACTGTAAAGCATAGATTTACTTGTATCCAAAATAATATGCGCACGGAGATTAGTCTCTTCTTCATACCTCTTAACATATAATCTGTCAGTTTTACCAAAAAGCTTCCAGTCAATGTGTTTTATTTCATCACCTGGTCCGTAAGATCTATGCTCAGCGAATTCTACTGAGAATCCATGGTATGGACTTCGATGGTTTCCAATTATATAACCCTCAACAACAAGTCTTGCTCTTAACGACATGGAATTTAAAAGAGCAACCGTTTCAGGACGGAGATACTTTCTTTTATCAACACCAACAGCCATCTATTTTTCTAAATGGTCTATTAATTGATCAATTATGTTTTCAACCTTAAGACCATCTGCTTCCGCATTAAAATTTGGTAATACACGGTGCCTAAGAATTGGGGCAGCTAACGATTTCACATCGCTTATATTTGGCGAAGGCCTGCCATCGAGAACTGCCTTTGCCTTTGCTCCCAATACAAGATATTGAGATGCTCTTGGTCCTGCACCCCAGTCAACTGTTTTTTTAATGAAATCAGGAGCAAGTTCAGATTGAGGCCTAGTGGATGCTGATAGCTTAACAGCGTACTCAACAACATTGTCCGATGAAGGTACCCTTTTTATAAGTTCTTGGAGTAGAGAAATTTCAGACTTTGTAATAACCGCATTTAAATTAGTTTCATCAGAAGAAGTTGTACCACGAACAATAGATATTTCTTCCTCATTGGATGGATATTCAATTTCCAGATTAAACATAAAGCGGTCTAACTGTGCTTCAGGTAGAGGGTAAGTTCCTTCTTGTTCAATTGGATTCTGAGTAGCAAGGACAAAAAATGGTTCATCAAGATCATAGCTTTTCCCTCCGGCAGTTACTTTATGTTCTTGCATTGCTTCTAATAATGCAGATTGTGTTTTTGGTGGTGTTCTATTTATTTCATCAGCAAGAACTATATTTGCAAAAACAGGTCCTTTAAAAAACCTAAATGATCTTTGTCCTGTATTATTATCGATATCAATTAGTTCTGTTCCAGTTATATCACTAGGCATAAGGTCAGGAGTGAATTGGATTCTTTTAAATGATAAATCTAATATATCTGAAAGAGTTTTGATTATAAGTGTTTTTGCCAAACCAGGGACTCCAACTAATAGAGTGTGTCCCTGAGAAAGAAGTGCAATTAGAAGATGCTCTAATATATTTTCTTGGCCAATAATCACTTTTCCAATTTCTTTGAAAAAAGATTCTTTCATTTTAGTTAACTTTTCAAAAGCCATTAGATCTTGTTGTGTTTCTGTCATATCATTTATACTTTAATTTTTAAAATAGAGTCAAAAATTACCGATGGAGTGCAAACCTAAAAAGGAAGAATAAATAGATTTTCTAATAAAACAATACGATTTATTAGATGCTAAAAAAACTTTGAATTATGAATGAATTAAATAAACCACCTGCATTTCTGATTGGACAGACCTTGACTCAATTAGAATCTTTTGCAATCTCGCTAGGTTGTCAAAGGTTCCGAGGAAGACAACTTTTTGACTGGCTTTATTCAAAGCAGGTAGACAATTATGAAAAGATGTCTAATCTTTCACACAATTTCAGGGAACATCTTAAAGAAATTCCTATTCATCCTCTCAAGATTATCAATGAGAATATATCAAGGACAAAAAAGACACAAAAATATTTATTCCAGTTAAGTAGTGGAAAATTAATTGAATCAGTATTGATGAAAGAGGGTAAACGAGTCACAGCCTGTTTATCCACTCAAGTAGGCTGTGCAGTAGATTGTGGATTTTGTGCGACAGCGAAAATGGGGTTTATACAAAATTTAACTTCTGGTGAAATTTTAGATCAATACCTTCATCTTCAAAAAATAAGTGAATATAAGATTACCAATATTGTATTTATGGGTATGGGCGAACCATTTTTGAACTATGATAATACGATCGAGTCTGCAAATCTTCTTCATCATCCAGAAGGAATAAATATGGGAGCTTGGAGGATAACAATATCAACGGCAGGGATAATCAGGAAAATTAATCAATACACTAGAGAAAGACACCCGTATAAACTGGCAGTAAGTTTGAATGCTTCTAATGAATTACAGCGCCTTAAAACTATGCCCATAACAAAGTCTAATTCATTCAAGGAGTTAATTAATTCTTCTAAAAATTATACACTCCAAACTAAGAAAAAGATAACATTTGAATATGTTATGCTTTCAAATATTAACGATAGTTCTAGTGACGCTAGAGCTTTGATCCGTCAGTTAGGTTCTATTAATTGTAAATTAAACTTAATTCCTTACAACGAAATAGATGGTGACTTCAAGCGACCCAGTAATGAGAAAATTGATAATTTTCTGAAAATTTTAGCACATGCTCCATTTCCTGTTACAATTAGATGGAGCAAAGGGCAAGAAATTGATGCAGGCTGTGGCCAACTAGTAACAATTCATGAGTAAACTGATATGAATAAAATTATTGAAGCATCTAAATTTATTTTGGATCAAACAAATTTTAATGGGCAAACAGGATTTATTTTAGGCTCTGGCCTAGGCGGATTCACCGATATACTTACAAAAAAAAGGATACTTAAATATTCAAAGATACCAAATTATCCTCAGACAACGGTAGAAGGTCATAAAGGTGAATTAATCATTGGGAAATTAGATCACAAAGACATTCTTGTAGCTAATGGAAGATTTCATCTCTATGAGGGCCATTCCATAAAAGATATTCTCTTCCCTATTAGAGTTTTTAAAGAATGTGGATTAAAA
>Ga0207993_1000391_pt1 | contig 17361 bp, 17 predicted proteins | sample ETN01SmetaG_2_FD_185791 | JGI IMG/M metagenome (GOLD analysis project Ga0207993, IMG submission 185791) | Marine microbial and viral communities from oxygen minimum zone, Eastern Pacific Ocean - ETNP2014F12-01SV265 (SPAdes) (version 2) | ecosystem: Environmental > Aquatic > Marine > Oceanic ...
GCGAGTAACGCGAACCCAAGTACAACGGCAGATAAAACGCTTAATCGTTTACTCATGAATCCCTCTCAATGAACCCCAAAGGGCTCTTATCCAATAGAACAATCCACTTTGTTTTCCTTAATTTGGAAAACATCATGGATAGATTGCCTACCTTACACACCTTGAAAGGTTCGCGCGCTAGTCGCGGGGAGTAATCAGGGATCTTTTTAAAGAAGTTTTTTGAGGCTAGTTATGGCTGACGCTAGTCACTGTGGTGACGATGCCCCCACGAATTTGTTGTTCGAGGATTACTTTTACGGGAACTTGAACTGCTTCACCTAGATGGTTGGCAATTTTAGGAGCTAAATGTTCAGCAAAAATGCCAACTCCTTCAAATGTTCGTAAGAAAAGTTTCAAGGATTTTGTTTCAATGCAGATTGATTTTGGCGAGTAACTGATATCAATTGTGTAAAAATCCGGTTGATTAGTTACAGGACACACCGCAGTTAATTCAGAAGAACGAAAATGAACTAATTCAACAGGTCCTTCCACGGAGAAAGTGTCTATCTGGGTGGTGGGCGTTGAATCAGGTCGTCCAAGTACGGGTTCTTGATTTGTTTCTTCCATCAGTCTGGAACTTAAAATACTTTAACTATTGCGACCCAGGTTGGGTTTCCGTCCATGGTTAGCCTTTTTACGCCGCGCGTTGGCTCTTTTCTTTGACGTTCGCTTTGACATGCTAAAGATGCTAACGGCTTAATGACGGATCCATGTGTTTTTTTAACTGTTTCTGATGGCTATTGCATGAACTGGCGTAGTCTTACCTGCTGGAAGAACAAATCATTTCAGACAGGAGTATGAGATGGAAAGATTTGGATTTGTTGGCTTACCTAATGCAGGAAAGTCTTCTTTATATAACGCATTAGCAGGTGGAGGAGCTTTAGCAGCCCCGTACGCGTTCGCGACAACAGATCCAAATATTGGGGTAGCAAAAGTTCCAGATGACCGTTTGGATCAACTCGCCGAAATGAGTGCCTCTGAGAAGGTGATTCCAGCAAGTGTTCAATTTGCCGATATAGGAGGGTTAGTCGAAGGAGCAGCTTCTGGAGAGGGACTCGGAAACAAATTCCTAGCTGGGATTCGTGAAGTGGATGCGATTGTTTTTGTTCTCAGAGCCTTCCAAGACACAGATGTTCCGGGACCTACAGATCCGTTAGAGCATCTTCGCATTGTTGAGGTGGAACTTGCTCTGGCTGATCTAGAAACGGTGGAACGACAACTTGAGAAGCAGAGAAAGTCTATGAGAAGCGACAAGACGTTAGCAGGAACAGTTGCACTGTTAGAAAGAACCCACGAAGCGCTTTCAGAGGGTGTTCCTCTTCATAGAACTAACTTCACAAATGAAGAACGTCATGAATTGCAGCCGTTCTTTTTGCTGACGAATAAACCGGCACTAGCGATAGTGAACTTAGATGAAGACCAGATATCAGAGCCTGAAAGCATTTTGGAACCAATTAAAGATGAGTTCCATGACTCAGTAGATGTCATCGGCATGTGTATTCAACTTGAAGCCGAAGCAGCGTTATTGCCACCTGATCAGCGAGGAGAACTGCTGGAAGGGTTAGGTCTAGGACAAGGAGCTCTCCCACGTTTTGTGCGATCGGCTTATCATCAACTTGGGCTTCGGACATTTTTTACGACCGGAGAAAAAGAAACACGTGCATGGACATTCCGCTCTGGTTCTTCGGCCCCAGAATGTGCGGGCCGGATACATACGGACTTTGAACGCGGATTTATTAGAGCTGAAACAATCCGCTGGGATCAATTACTTGAATTCGGGTCTTATGTAAAAGCTAGAGAAGCAGGAGCTGTTCGATCAGAAGGAAAAGATTACTGTCCTCAAGACGGGGATGTTTTAGAGTTCAGATTCAATGTCTGATCTAGACTCTAGATATGCCATGGTTACTACTTGAAGAGAAAGTTCTAAGTTCTATAGAAGTAGGTTCAGATAGATCTTTTGTAGGGCAGTCACTTCATGATGGGGGAGGATCTGAAGAGACTCAGTTGATTATGTCGACAAAACTTATCCATACGTTCCGAAGAACAAAATCAATGGATTTCATTTTTCTTGATGAAAGTTTCAAAATTCTTGAGATAAAAACGTTGATCCCATCGCGCATCAAGTTCTCTCCATTAAGAACCAAGTCAATTGTTAAAACAAATGAAGGTGATGCTGCCCGATGGAATGTTCAGGTTAATGACATTCTGGAGATCCGATCATGAACGGTGTCCTTGCATTAGTGGCTACTCCTATTGGAAATTTATCGGACCTTTCTCCGCGTGGACTAGAAACACTTGAAAAGTCAGATGTGATCGCATGTGAAGATACTCGTCGCACCGGTTCCTTGCTTCAACATTTTGGAATCACAGGGCCAAGAATGTTGCGTGTAGATTCACACACTGAAGAAAAAGCGGCCGGAGAGATCATCAACTGTCTTTCAGACGGGCTTTCAGTATCAATGGTTACTGACGCTGGAATGCCAAGCATCTCGGACCCTGGTGAACGATTAGTGAAAAAAGTTATTGAATCTGGTCATCAAGTAACAGTTATCCCGGGTCCAACTGCACCTATTTCAGCTTTAGTTGTTAGCGGGTTTTCAACCCAAAGATGGTGTATGGAAGGATTTTTGCCAAGGAAAGGGGAAAGTCGGTCTCGAAGTATTAAAGAAATTGCTGAAGAAACCCGAACCACTGTTTTATTTGAATCCCCGCATCGTTTGAAAGCCACGTTGCAAGATTTACATGAAGAATGTGGAGATGCTCGACAAATAGCCATAGTTAGAGAACTCACAAAAATGCATGAAGAAATCTTCAGAGGGTCCTTAGGCGAGTCTTTAGGTTGGGCTGAGAAAAAAATAAAAGGTGAAATAGTGATCGTGCTTGAAGCTAATAATTCAAGCATCGAAATAGACGACGATCGTCTCAAAGCCGTCCTAAGAGAAATACTTGATAGCGGGGTGTCAACTAAAGATGCAGCAGAAGAAGCATCTCGAAGACTAAATGTCAGTCGCCGTCGTGCTTATTCAACCGCTCTGGACTTAAGAGCGGAGTAGTCTCACAGTTATGGATCATTCAAATACCCCCATCCTTGTTGCCGTGGCTTGGCCTTATGCTTCTGGATCGCGCCATCTCGGACATCTGGCGGGCGCATATCTTCCTGCAGACGTTTTTGCCCGTTACCAGCGTTTGATGGGAAACCGAGTCTTAATGGTTAGCGGATCAGATGTTCACGGCACCCCAATAACAGTTAGAGCTGACGCGGAAGGAGTCACCCCATCTGAAATCGCAGATAAATATCATGCAGAATTTGTAAAAGACTGGGAAAGACTTGATATCAGTTGGGATTGCTATACCTCTACTGGCACTAATAATCACAAAGAAGTTGTACAAGAACTGTTTATGACTCTTTTAAATAAGGGCCACATAGATAAAAGAACAAGTGAGCAATACTTTGATCAAGAAGTAAACAGATTTTTACCTGATCGCTACATTGAGGGATCTTGCCCGCATTGCGAATATCTTGAAGCCCGTGGAGATCAATGCGAAAACTGCGGCAGGACCTTAGATCCACAAGAACTTGTTAACCCACGGTCAAAAATTTCGGGTTCAGAACCAGAACTTCGATCAACTGAACATTTCTATTTACGCCTTTCAGATTTTGAAGACTCTCTGGAGCAATGGTTATCGACAAGGCAAGGCTGGAGAAAACATGTGCTCAATTTCTCTAAAGGCTGGATAGAAGAAGGGCTTCAAGATCGCGCTATTACACGAGACTTAGATTGGGGAATTGAAATACCAGTCGATGACTTGGGAGAAGGCAAACGAATCTATGTCTGGTTCGAAGCTGTAGTCGGCTACTTATCTGCTGCGAAAGAATGGGCGGCCAAACAAGGTGAGCCGGAATCTTGGAAAGACTGGTGGGAGAACGACGAAGCGCAAAGTTTTTATTTCATCGGAAAAGACAACATCCCCTTTCACACCATCATTTGGCCTGGGATGCTCATAGGTAACGGCGGATTAAATCTTCCCACCGATGTTCCCGCTAACCAATACGTTACTTTCAAAGGCGGCAAAGCATCTGCCAGCCGTGGAGTTGGGTTAACTATAGGAGAGGGCTTGGACATGTTTGAGCCAGACGCTCTTCGCTATGCGCTTGCAGCCAACCTCCCCGAACAGAGCGATACAGATATTTCAATAGAAGAGATCGTTCGAAGGATCAATGAAGAACTGGTAGCGACTTGGGGAAACTTAGTAAATCGAGTTCTTTCAATGGTGAACAAAACTTGTGAAGGACAAGCCCCTCCATCGGGAGAAAAAAAGGACGAAGACAATAAAGTTTTAGCTGAAGTGGATGCAATGCTCTTAAAAGCTTCTCAACAGTTAGAGAAAGTAGAAATCCGAGCTGCGCTTAGATCAGCTATGGACGGAGCCGCAGCTGTTAATGCTTACCTGAATGCAACAGAACCTTGGAGAGTCGCTAAAGAAGATCATGATCGGGCAACAACGATACTCAGTACGGCTTTAGAGGCAATCAATGGAGTTCGAGTGGCACTAGCCCCTTACCTCCCTTTCTCCACTACCAAACTTGAAGAGATTTTAGGTCCAATCAGCAGTTGGCAAAGAAGTCCGGTTATTGCGGGAACACCGATTCCAAAACCGACACCTTTGTTCGCAAAAATTGAAGCAACAGATGACTGAAAAGACTGTTGATGTTCAATGGTTTGACAACCATTGTCATCTCGGGGAAGACGCAGAAGCCATTATTGAACGCGCTCATCTAGTTGGAGTGACGAAAATGATAACTGTTGGAACCGACTTAGCGGAGAGTAAAGCGGCGATCCAAATCGCAGAAAATTTTGAAAATGTTTGGGCCACCGCTGGGATTCACCCACATGAAGCCATACACGGAACGAATGGACTAAAAGAACTCCTTGACTCACCTCAAGTAGTAGCAGTGGGAGAAGCAGGATTGGATTTTTATTACGATCATTCACCGCGAAACGAACAAAAAGAAGTTTTCAAAGAGCAAATTGAATTAGCTAATGAAAAATCAATGCCACTCGTGATACACACAAGAGAAGCGTGGGAAGAAACGTTTTCGCTTTTGGACGCTGAAGGAACTCCAGAACACACCGTATTCCATTGTTTCACTGGCGGGCCCACAGAACTTAAATCTTGTTTATCGCGCAACGCTTTCGTTTCTTTCAGCGGAATAGCCACTTTTTCTACTGCCTTAGAAGTACGCGCCGCAATTGAAGAATGCCCGCTTGAAAAACTACTCTTAGAAACTGATTCTCCATATCTCGCTCCAGTTCCACTTAGAGGTCAAATAAATGAACCAGCAAACATAATTCACACTGGTCGACTCATAGCTGAGATAAAAAGCCTTGCTGAAGAAGAAGTAGCTTCAGTAACTACTCAAAACGCAGAAAGATTTTACAGGCTCACTGAAATGAACTAAAAGTGGGCGAGATTCGCGCTTAAAGTGGTCGCTCTCGCGCGAGTATTTATTACTGTTTGTTTTTTCTCTCAATTCTTCATAAATTTTTGTTCGGCTATAGCATTTTAAAAAATAGCTATCAGAGGGGAAAGGGACGGAGCTCTGGAAGCCGATACCACCATCGAGAGGTGGCGAGTAGTGGTAGTGGCGGTAGCTACTATCGCTGCAGTGCCTCTTCTCGTTTTAGAAAATCCAAATTCTTTTGGCTCTGTGACATCAACTGCCGGGGCTACGGAAACTTCTTTGGCTGCAACAACAGCCGAAATTGCCGCGCCTGAAGCATCAGAGAGTTCCGGAATAGTTCTTTCAAACCTTGAAGAAGAAAACAGCAGAACGAGCCAGTTAGATGAAACTCAAGCTGTGATGATACTTGCTGAGGCAAAAGCTCAAAAAATATTAAAAGACGCTGTTGAAGCTAAAGAAAAAGAAACACTTTCAGTTTTTGAAACAGCAGAAATTGTTTCAGCAGAACGAGCTGAAGAACTCGCAGAAGCGAGAATCGAATACATAGAGTCCCAAGGTTCCGCATCTCCTACAACTCTTCCCCCTTACGTGCCGCCAGCACCTAATGGACCGTCGGAACAGCAATGGAGTGATTTACGACGGTGTGAGTCAACTAACAATTACCAAGCAATAAGTCCTTCGGGGACTTATCGAGGCGCCTATCAATTCAGTCAAGCTACATGGGATTTCATCTCAGGAATTTCCGCTCACGTTGAAGTTCACCATTTATTTGGCGTAGATCCCATTGACGCTTCTCCCTCTGAACAAGATTTGATGGCGCTCACTCTTTATAACTACTGGGGTAGAGGCCAGTGGCCTGAGTGCGGCCGCTTTTTGCCGTAACTTCTAGTTATGACCCTTACTCGGACAGAAGTCCGGGATCTTTTAGATCGATATCAGATAAGCCCTAAACGCTCTTTAGGCCAAAATTTTGTCGTAGAGCCAAATACTGTTCGACGAATAGCTGAGCTAGCAGAAATTGAAACAGGTGATCAAGTTTTGGAGATAGGCCCAGGACTGGGTTCTTTGACCTTGGCTCTTGCGGACCAAGGAGCGGACGTAACAGCCTTAGAAATCGATGACAAACTTGTTGAAGTACTTAAAGAGGTAACAGTTGGGAAACAAGTCAATATCTTGCATGAAGATGCTATGAAATTTGATTTTAAAACCCATACCTCTAGTGGGAGATGGAAACTCGTAGCTAATTTGCCCTACAACATTTCGGTTCCATTGATTTGCAATATTTTAGATACATCTCCTTCCATAAACGAGATGCTGGTCATGGTCCAGAGTGAAGTAGCGGATCGTCTTGTAGCAAGACCTGGAACAAAAGCGTACGGCTTCCCATCTGTGAAAGTTTCTTTTCATGCAGAAGCCTCTTTAGTGAGCCGTGTTTCACCTTCTGTATTTTTGCCGCGGCCAAGAGTTGATTCAGCGATCGTCAGAATTAAAAGGAAGCCACATACAGATACGACAGTTGACGTAGAGGCTCTTTTTTCCTTAGTGAGAATGGGATTCACTCATCGCCGCAAAACATTGCGCCGCTCTTTGGGAGGCATGGTCAAAGAAGAAGAGTTTCAAAAATCTAGTATTAATTCAACAGCAAGAGCGGAAGAATTAAATATTGACGAATGGGTGCGTCTAGCAAAGGAGGTCCGCCATGAAAACTGAGTTGAGATCTCCAGCAAAACTCACTCTTTCCCTCCGGATTACCGGAAAAAGAGAAGATGGCTACCACTTCATAGAAGCGGAAATGGTGAGCCTAGATCTTTCGGACCGAATAGTCATTTCTGATGGAGATGGCTTGACGATAGAGGGGGCTGAAATTGGATTCAGTGTTGAATCAGGCAGCAACAACTTAGTTACACAAGCTCTTGAATTAATAAACAGGAAAGCCTTGATTCGCCTAGAAAAGAACATTCCTTCAGGCGCAGGTTTAGGCGGAGGGTCTACTAACGCAGCAGCAATACTTCGATGGGCTGGTTTCACAGACCTAGTCAAAGCAGCGTCTTTAGGGGCTGATGTCTCTTACTGTATTGTTGGAGGTCGAGCTAGAGTTTCAGGAATTGGTGAAGTGGTGGAACCTCTACCATTCGTTGAAAAAACCTTTACTCTCCTCACCCCGCCATTTGGCGCTTCTACTCCAGCTGTTTATAAACACTGGGACGAAATGGGAGGTCCAGTGGGAGATAACGGCAATGACCTTGAACCTGCTCTGCTTAGCTACATGCCGGAAGCAGAGCAATATAAAAACCGATTAGCGGAAATATCTGGCAAAATCCCTCAATTAGCGGGATCGGGTTCAACATGGTTTGTGGAAGGAAGTTTCCCCGCAGAAGGCTGCCAAGTAGTAAAGACTATTCCGTCTAGCCTGTTCGAGATGTAATGAATTTGGCTGAGTTTTTTAGGAGGAGAAATGGATAAGAACTTAGTGCAAAGTGACGCAAGGCTTCTATGTGACGAATTGCCGCCCGTAGGGCCGTTAGCTCTAGGTCTTTGGCGATACACCAACACTGATATTGGTCACGCGACAAATTTACTTGAAGCAGCAATAGATCTCGGCATCAACTTGGTAGACAATGCCGATGTTTACGGACTTGATTGGGGTGGAAATGGTTTTGGAGCCTGCGAAGAACTTCTCGGTCAAGTGCTTTCAGGAAGCCCTGAATTACGAGACCAAATAGTGTTGGCAACCAAGGGAGGGATACAGCCTCCTGTCCCATACAACTCAAGTAGCGAGTATCTCCGAAAGGCTTGTGAAGATTCTCTTCGCCGCATGAATGTTGAACAGATTGACTTGTATCAAGTGCATCGCCCCGACATGTACACTCATCCAGCCGAAGTCGCTGCAACGCTTGACAGTCTCGTAGAGGAAGAAAAAGTCATCGCTCTCGGTGTTTCAAATCACTCACCCAGTCAAATAAAAGCATTGCAGGAACATTTAAGGAATCCTCTTATCGCCGTTCAGCCGGAGTTCTCAGCATTACATTTAAACCCTTTACGTGATGGAATACTTGATTTAGCTGCAGAAAGAGATCTCGTTCCACTGGCATGGAGTCCGCTAGCAGGAGGAAGCCTGGCTACCGGAGAAGGCATCCCATCAGAACTTGCGGCAGTCCTAGATGAATTAGCAAGCCGTGAATCTGTTGATAGAGCAACTATCGCTATCGCATTTGTTTTATCTCACCCAACTTCACCGATTGCAATACTTGGAACTCAAACAATTGAAAGACTAGAAAAACTTTCAGAAGCACTCCAAGTGTCTTTAACGAGAGCAGATGTTTATAAAATCATCCAAGCTTCAGAAGGCGTTCCTCTTCCATGAGTGAAACTGTTCGGTATGGAGTAATCGGCACAGGATTGATGGGGATCGAACACATTCACAATCTTCAAGCCCTTCCGGGAGCAGAGATTGTTGCGGTAGCAGACCCTGATCAAAATTCTCTAAATCACGCCAAATCAATTGTGGACTCTCAAACTGGACTTTTTCAGAATCATAGAGATCTATTAGAACGAGGGGAATGTGATGCTTTGGTGATCGCTACCCCAAATATGACTCATACTGAAATACTTTTAGAAGTTATAGAAACAGGGTTACCTGCTTTGGTGGAGAAACCTTTGTGCACCACAGTTTCAGATTGCAAAAAAGTTATAGAGAAGGCAGGCAACCAATCAAAAATTTGGGTTGGTCTTGAGTACAGGTATATGCCAGCTATCGCGGAACTCATCAGACAAGTAAAAGAAGGTAAAACTGGACCTATCAGCATGGTAGCGATACGGGAACACAGATTCCCTTTTCTCAAAAAAGTAGGGGACTGGAATCGATTTAATGACAACACAGGAGGAACACTGGTTGAGAAGTGCTGTCATTTCTTTGACCTGATGCGTCTTATTTCTGGATCAAATCCAATCCGAGTATTTGCTTCTGGTGACCAAGACGTCAACCACCTTGATGAGAGTTACGACGGGCGCGTTCCAGACATTCTTGATAACGCCTATGTGATCGTTGATTTTGAGTCGGGAACTCGCGCCATGTTAGATCTCTGCATGTTTGCAGAAGCATCTCATAATCAAGAAGAAATTTCAGTTGTTGGATCATTAGGAAAAATTGAAGCACTTGTTCCCGAATCCTTGGTCCGGACAGGCATAAGAGGAGAACATAGTCTCGGAAATGTAGATACAAAGATCACATCTCATTCCGAAATCCCATACCAAGGCCACCATTACGGTTCTTCATACATTGAACATGAACGTTTCTTCAAATCTGTTCTAGAAAACTCTCCTCCAGAAAGTTCGTTAGAAGACGGTTTATGGTCTGTGGCTATGGGAGCAGCAGCCCATCAATCCATAGAAGAGGGAAGAGCCATCAAAATAGAAGAAGTTATGAGGAACTAGATGTCAACTCATGACTCTCTAGAAATATCTTGGTTCGCAGCCCTTTGCGATGATGATTACGAATTTCTTGGCGTTCCAGACCCTTCACTGCAAAGCTCATGGGAACACTGCAAAAAGATCGTACTAAAAGCTGAAGAACAAGGATTCGACAATATTTTGCTTCCCTCGGGTTATCAGTTAGGGATTGATGGCACAAGTTTTGCTGCAGCGATAGCAAGCCAAACTAAAAAAATCCGACTCCTACTTGCTGTACGCACTGGAGAAGTTTGGGCGCCACAGCTTGCTCGTCAGATAGCTTCCATAGATCAGATAGCTGATGGCCGTTTAGACATAAACATTATTTCTAGCGATTTACCGGGCGAGAAAATAGATTCAAAAGAAAGGTATGAACGCACCACCGAATACATGCAAGTCTTACGGCAACTCCTTGATGGCCAAGACATCGACCATCAAGGAGATTTTATAAAATTACAAATTTCTCCTCCCCGTATCAGGACTGTTTCTGGCAGTTGTCCCGCGTATTATTTTGGAGGATTTTCTGAAAATGCAAAGGAAGTGGCAGCGGCCGAAGCGGATGTGTTTCTCACTTGGCCAGACACAGTCACGGAGGTTGAAAAGACAATAAAGGAAATGACAGACCGCTCAGCAAAGAAGGGGAGAACCCTGAAATACGGTCTCCGAAGCCATGTCATTGTAAGAGAAACCGAAGAAGAGGCCCGTAAAGCCGCTGTTCAACTAGTGAGCAAACTTGATGATGGAGTTGGAGCAGAGATACGCAGCCGTTCCTTAGATGCAAGTTCGGTTGGAGTAAGTCGACAAATTGAGTTACGGCAAAGTTCAGATCAAGACGGTTTCGCAGAAGAAGGACTTTGGACAGGGATTGGGAGAGCCCGCAGCGGAGCAGGTGCAGCAATAGTTGGAGACCCCGACCAAGTCGTGAGAAAAATTAGGGAATATCAACAAATCGGAATCGAAGCATTCATATTTTCTGGATATCCCCATATAGAGGAATGCGAGAAATTTGGGCAACTGGTGTTACCCCACCTCACTCATCACTCACTTACTTAAAGTTGAGAATATTTAGAAAGAGAATTTACTTACCGCGTTGACGCTGAGCACGAGTGCGCTTAAGCATCTTGCGATGCTTTTTCTTCCGCATACGTTTACGTCTTTTTTTGATTAAAGATCCCATACCGGCGGATACCGTATCGTGCAATGAAGAAGAATTTGCACAAATTGAAGAGTAAATTAATAAAACACTCTGTGATTGGTTATTGAAGCGGTACGATTCAGAACCAGAATGGCCGGTAGTTCAACTGGCAGAACGCTGGGTTTTGGACCCAGAGGTTGGAGGTTCGATCCCTCCCCGGCCAGCTAATATTTGAAAACAAATTAAACAAAGAGGCACTTTCGGAAAACGAGAGTGCTTTTTACTTTTAGGTAAGACAGCCAAAAGCTGGTTTGAGAGTATTTTCGCAGTACATGTATTCAGTGGCGTCATCAGCCCAGGGTTCAATCACCATATTAGGAAGTGTGTAATCCTCGCTGCATCCGACGCGGGAGTATTGCCCTAAGTCTTCATGATCGACGTATTGTTCAGTTCCGTAATCGAAGTACCAGAAGTTGTAATACATGGAACAATCAGCGTCCCAACGGTACCCGCATCCTTCCGCAGTCAATGAATCGCCTTCAGCTATAGAACCATCACTTTGTTCTTCGCCGAAAAGGTACATGACTTGCTCCCAGAATTCGTTGGTAACAACGAGATCAGCTAAAGCATCGCAACGGTCGTTGTAATCGAGAACGTATTCGTTCTTGATGAGCCACTGGGAACCGTCAGAAGAAAGTTCCCACATGTCGTCGAACCTTTGGGTAGCGAAATTGTAGGTGAATCCAGAATTTAAAGAAGGGACCCAGTATCGAGGTGGGAGTTCAATCCCAGGAGCAATGAGCTCTTTATCTACGAAACGTTTTTGTCCGTAATCCCAGGTCCAAAAGTCATAGTATTCTCCGGTTATTTCATCAAGGCGGAAACCGCATGTTTCAACGAACCCTAAACATCGTGGTTGAGGTTCCGTGACGTATTCTTCTTTCGTTACCCATTCAGAACCATCTTCGGACAGTTCCCAAACATCGACATAGGCTCCTACAGAGGAATCCCAGCCCCAACCGCATTCCGGTATGAGAGCTTCGCAACGAACGAGAAAGCTTGAGGCTTCTGAGGTTGACGGGGGAACAAACGTCGACGTTGTTGTTGACGTTGTGCTCGTTGTTGTCGTGGAAGCGTTTCCAGAAATAGCTGACGTGTCAGACGTTGACGTGGAGGAGCAGGACAACGAGAAAGCTAGCAACACGATGGTTAAAAGTTTTAGTGAACATGTTTGCATTTTTTTCTTTCTTGTATTTGATGTTAATACTTTTGACGTTCAAGAAACTCTGCGAGTTCCCAGAGATAAACAAAAATTATTTTCTAGTGATGCTTCTTTTCTCAAAATGGTCCATGATAAATCTATGGCGGCACTGGAAATTTTTGATAACGGAGTTTCTATTGAACAAATCATTCCTGCGTTAGAACGTGATGGCGCAGTCATTATCCGAGACCTACTGTCGACGGAAGCAACTAACCAAATCATTGAAGACCTTTCCGAAACGTTAGAGACAAGCACACCGGGTTCGAAAAGCGGTATAGAGAGTTGGGAAGATTTCCATGGAGACAAGACAGTTCGTTTCTGTGGACTTGCTGCCAAAAGCCGAGCGTTTGTAGATCATGCTCTCCTAAATGAATATCTAATAAAAGTATCTGATCATTATCTTCTCAAAGGTTGCGCTGACTACTGGTTAAACACTGGACAGGTTATGGCAGTTGGATCATCAGAGCCTGCTCAATATTTACATAGAGACGAAGATAATTGGCCAGAAGCGATGAGCGAAGATCATGAAATAACGTTCAGCTGCATGTATGCACTTTCAGACTTCACAAAAGAAAATGGCGGAACTGTGGTAATTCCAGGATCACAAAACCTTCCAACCGGTGTGATTCGAGGACTGGAAGTCCCACCGGAAGAGATTGCATATGCGGTGATGCCCGCTGGCAGCGGAATGATTTACTCCGGCAAAGTAGTACATGGCGCAGGCGCAAATATCACGGAACAAATGCGCTACGGGATGCATGTGAGTTTCGTGGCCGGGTGGCTACGACCAGAGGAAGCAAGTCCCTTAGTGATAGATAAAGAGACCGCGGCCACGTTGCCGCCGCGAGCCCGTCAACTTTTAGGATGGGGCTCCTACCACTCAGTTGGCGGAGGACGCACGTGGCTGGTTGATTTTGATGACGCGGAACACTTATTTGATTGAAACAGAAATGCTCCTAGTCTGTAATACACAAGCCACTAGTAAAGGTAAGCAACTTTAAATGGAACTAGTTACTCACAAAAATCTTTATTTAGTCGCTGGACGAGTGAGCCAATCTTTAGGTAAAGAAATCGCAGGGTTAATGGGTGAAGAACTTGGCGACCCAAACCTTGAAGATTTTGCCAATGGAGAGATACATTGCAAATTCTCTGAATCCATTCGCGGTAGTGACGTTTTTATTATCCAGACCCACTGCCAAACACCGAACTCCTCCATTAACGATGCCGTTATGGAACAACTCATCATGGTGGATGCAGCGAAACGAGCATCGGCGAAACGAATAACAGTTGTTTGTCCACATTATGGTTACGGCCGTCAAGACCGGAAATCAACTGGACGCGAACCTATCACTGCAAAATTGGTGGCAAACCTTTTCAAAAGTGCTGGAGCGAGTCGTCTAGTGGGAGTAGACCTTCATTCAGGTCAGATCCAAGGATTCTTTGATGGCCCGGTAGACCACCTTACGGCCATGCCTGTACTCGTAGAACGACTTAAAGGGTTAGAGGGAGAGATAGCAATAGTTTCCCCAGATGCCGGTCGAGTAAAAGTGGCCGAACGTTACGCAATGCAACTAGGAGCTGATCTCGCGATTGTTCATAAGCGTAGAAGCCATACAGCGTTCAATACTGTTGAAGCAAAAGAAGTAGTTGGCGATGTTGAGGGTAAGACTTGCGTAATTGTTGACGACATGATTGATACAGCTGGAACTATTTGTGCGGCATCAGAACAACTAAAAGAAAAAGGCGCAGAACGAGTGATCGCGGCTACAACTCACGGCGTATTTTCTGGTCCAGCTATGGAACGCCTCGCTGAGTCATCAATAGAAAAAGTGCTTGTTACTAACACTTTGCCCATGCCTGAAGGGTACGACAATGAGTTGATAGAAGTTCTGTCAATAGCACCACTAGTAGCAGAAGCGTTACAAGCGGTATTTCAAGATTCTTCAGTAAGTGAAATCTTTGGCGGAGATCATCTGTCATAGGTAAAGATTCAGGCCGGAATGACGTAATTCTTCGCTAGAATCGTTCATCGGTCTTAATACAAATAGATAGAGATCTATTCGAAACAACAGTTTTGTATATAACTAAGAAAGTTTTTCAATGGAAGAGATTGTGCTTGCAGCAGATACGGGTCGAAACCCCGGCACACGGATATCAAAACGGCTACGAACAACAGGGAGCATTCCAGGAGTTCTTTACGGCCTTAGCGAAGACTCAATACCGTTGTCCGTAAAGTGGCCAGAGCTTCGTCTAGCTCTTACAACTGATGCCGGCGTGAACGCTGTTATCCAACTTGAAGTAGACGGAAAGCGTCATATGAGTATCGTGAAAGATATTCAACGCCATCCAGTGAGACGTGATGTGATACACGTTGATTTTCTTCGCATTGATCCGAATCAGAAAGTAACAGTAGACGTTCCAGTCATCATGATTGGAGATGCATTAGAGGTTACTCAAGCCAACGGAATGGTTGACCAAAACCTCTTCTCGCTGACTGTTGATGCACCGCCTATGTCTATCCCGAATGAACTTGAGGTTGATATTTCAAGTTTGACGGTTGGAGATGCGATCCGAGTAGGAGATATTGGATTACCTGAAGGTGTTACCACTGAGGCTGACCCTGAAGAAACTGTTGCGGTCGGAATGATCACTCGATCCACTCTTGAAGCCATGGCGGCTGAAGAAGCTGCTGCAGCTGAAGGCGAAGAAGGTGAAGAGGGTCAAGAAGGCGGAGCAGAAGCTTCCAGTGAAGATCAGGGTGACTCTGAAGATTCTGAAGAGTAACAGTTTGCACTGTCGTCCAGCCTCGGTTTGGAGAGGTTGTCATGTTGAGACGCTCATTTAAGAAGAATTCATCTGAATCCCAAAGATTCTTAGTCGTTGGCTTAGGTAATCCAGGTAAAGAATATGACGGCACTCGTCATAACGTTGGAGCTGCTGCAGTTCAAGCACTAGGAATTGCTCATAGTTCTCCTCTCAAGAAGATGAGAGAGCAAGCACTTACTAATGAGATACTGATTGACGGTGAAAAAGTCATTCTGGCATTTCCGCAAACATTCATGAACAACTCAGGTCAGTCAGTCAAGGCATTAATGAAAAAAAATAGTGTCAAAAACCCAGAGAATCTGATTGTGGTCCATGATGAAATGGACATTCCCTCTGGCGATTTACGAATTAAATCCGGAGGAGGACTAGCAGGACACAACGGGCTCAAATCAATAACTGCTCATTTAAAGACACAAGATTATCTGCGCATACGAATTGGTGTGGGTAAACCGCCTAACAAAAATAATGGTAAGAATTACGTACTAAATCGACCGAACAGAGCTGAACAAGAGGAACTTTCAATCGTCATTCAAGAAGCAGCCGATGCTATTGAAGCGATAATCTGCGAAGGCGTTGATGCTGCTATGGCAAGATTCAACAGCCGTTCGTGATACTCAACCAGTTACTTGAGCGTCTCGAGGACGAAAAGGCCCTAGACGGTCTTTTTGGCAGACGAAGCGCGACTTTGGCTGTAGCCGAACCGGCGCGAGCCATCGTTTTAGCATCTCTCATAGAACGAGCGGAACGCCGACCTGTAGTAATAGCAGTACCAACAGGCTCAGAGGCTGAACGTTTAAGTAACGATCTGAAGAATTTCCTTGAACCTTCTGAGGTGGCACTGTTTCCCGCATGGGAGACCCTTCCTTTTGAAAGAGTCAGCCCGGCAATAGAAACAATGGGTCGAAGAATGCAAATACTGCATCAACTATCTGACCCGGAAACCTGCCCAAAAGTAATTGTTGCCTCAGGAAAAGCTTTGGTGCAGCAAGTAGGGCCATATTCAAAGAAAAGAAAACCTTTGCAACTGACTCTGAATGAAGAGATTGATCAAAGCGAAGTTATATCTACCCTTGTTTCGGTTGGGTATAGAAGGGAATATCAAGTTGAACATCGGGGAGAATTTGCTGTTCGAGGATCAATAATTGATCTTTGGCCTTCAACATCTGAAGTTCCAATTCGATTAGATCTATGGGGAGATGAGATAGAGAGACTGACAGAGTTCAGCGTAGCTACTCAGCGCTCAACTCTTGAATACAAAAAAGTTGAAGTTTTTCCTTGCAGAGAACTCCTCCCCACAGAAGAAGTAAAACAGAGGGCACAGCAATTAATAGCGGAACAGCCGTGGGGTCGTGAACAATGGGAACGCTTAACAAATGGTGAACTCTTCGACGGGATGGAATCTTGGCTTCCTTGGATTACCCCCCAAGAGCGAGTTCTCTTTGATTTCATTGGAGACAACGGACTCATAGTTCTGATTGAACCGCGGAGACTCCGAGACAGAATTTCAGACCTTCGTGCTGAAGAAGCAGATCTTGTCGCAGTGCTTGCAGATACTTGGGGTGCAGAAAATACCGAATTCCCTCAACTCCACACAAAATGGGAGCGCCTTCTTGAACACAATGATTCGCCGCGCTGGTCTATAGATGCTACGCCTGAAGGACCTGATTCATCCATAGTCCCAGCACATGGTTGGGGTCGCTCAGCCGGGGGAGAAGAAAGCGTAGTTCAATCATTATCAAAATTATTGTCAGATGGTTACCAAGTGCTACTTGTCGCAGATGGAGATGGAACAGCAAATCGGTTGACCGAAAACATGGCAAAAGAAGGCATTGAATTACAGCGATCCGCTGAACCGCCGAATTTTTCAAACCCATCTGGTCAAATAACTGTTGGATCGTTAGAGCGAGGTTTCGTTCTCACAAATTCTCGCCTTGCAGTTATTACAGAAGCAGAACTCACCGGAAGAAGACGAACACACCGCCCAAGGGGGCCTAGACGCAAAGCTGCGGTCAGAGTGTTTGAGGATTTACACCCTGGAGATTACGTAGTTCATGAATTCCATGGAGTCGCAAAATTCTCCGGTCTCGTAACCCGGACTTTAGGCGGCGTAGAACGCGACTATCTTCTTTTGGAATACCGCGGAGATGACCGCCTTTATCTACCTACCGACCAGATTGATGCCATACG
>Ga0207993_1000394_pt1 | contig 17247 bp, 17 predicted proteins | sample ETN01SmetaG_2_FD_185791 | JGI IMG/M metagenome (GOLD analysis project Ga0207993, IMG submission 185791) | Marine microbial and viral communities from oxygen minimum zone, Eastern Pacific Ocean - ETNP2014F12-01SV265 (SPAdes) (version 2) | ecosystem: Environmental > Aquatic > Marine > Oceanic ...
ATTTTAGAAATATTTAATAAAGAATATCCTACTATAGATATTAAAAGTGGTATTCTAGATTTTACTTTTTTTAGAGATGATTTTAGGAGATCTGAGAAAACTCTTTCAGCAAGTTCAACTAAAATAAACTTTTCAGTTGAAAATAAAAATGTTGTATTGATAGATGATGTTCTCTTTACAGGTAGGAGTATTAAAGCTGCTATGTCATCGATGGATTCATATGGAAGACCTAATTCAATAGAGTTGTTGGTATTAATTGATAGAAGATATAAAAGGGAAATACCAATTGAAGCTAATTATTGTGGAGCAAAAATTGATACTTTTAAAGGAGACAGAGTTAATGTAGTATGGGGTGAAAATTCCAAGGATAATATAATATATATTGAAAACTAATGGATAAACTAAGTGTAGATCATCTTTTAGGAATTAAATATCTCAAAAAGTCAGATATAAATCTAATATTTAAGACTGCTATACATTTTAAAGAGGTAATTAATAGACCAATAAAAAAAGTACCTACTCTTAGAGATATTACAATTGCTAATTTATTTTTTGAGAATAGTACTAGAACCAAAATATCTTTTGAATTAGCTCAAAAAAGATTAGGAGCAGATGTTGTAAACTTTTCAAGTTCATCTTCATCAGTCAAGAAAGGAGAGTCTTTAACTGATACAGTTAATAATATACTAGCTATGAAAGTGGATATGATAGTTTTAAGACACCCAAACCCTGGATCGCCATTACTATTATCTAAAAATACTAATTCGTGTATCATAAATGCAGGAGATGGTGCTCATGAGCATCCAACTCAAGCTTTATTAGATTGTTTTTCATTAACTGAGCATTTAGGTGATTTAAAAGATAAAAACATACTAATCGTTGGAGATATACTCCATTCTCGAGTCGCTCTATCAAATATATATGCACTCAATCTTTTAGGAGCAAATATTAAAATATCATGTCCTTTAAGTTTGATACCAAGAGAAATTGAGAGTCTTAATGTATCAATTGAGACAGATATAATAAAAGCCTTGAAGTGGTGTGATGCAGTTAATGTTTTAAGAGTCCAAAAGGAAAGAATGGAAAAATCCTATTTTCCAAATGATAGAGAATATTCAATGTTATATGGACTTGACACTACAAAAATAAATAATATAAAAAAAGATATCTTAATTCTTCACCCTGGACCAATTAATAGAGGTGTAGAAATTACCTCTGAAATTGTAGAATCAAATAATTCAATTATTTTAGATCAAGTAGAAAATGGTGTAGCCATAAGGATGGCTGTTATTTATTTACTAGCATCGAAGATGAATTTTTCAATAAGTGAACAATGAAACTATTTAACTATAGAAAATTTTATGATAAAGACTCATTAAGTATTAATGATGTAGGTGATGACCCCATTGAATTCTTTAAAAAATGGTTTAAAGATGCAGAAGGATCAGATGGAATAATTGAGCCTAATGCAATGACAATTTCAACTGTTGAGGATAACATACCATCATCAAGAGTTGTTCTTTTAAAAGAGATTAAAGACAGAAGTTTAGTCTTCTTTACAAACTATGATAGTAATAAAGGGAGAGCAATATCAAATAACCCTAATTTATGTGCTTCATTTTACTGGCCCTCTTTAGAGAGACAAGTTATTTTTAAAGGAACAGCAAAAAAGTCAGATAAAAATTACTCGGATTTATATTTTAGCTCAAGACCCTTTAATAGTCAAGCTGCTGCAATAGTATCAAATCAAAGCCAAGTAATTGAGAGTCATCAAGAGCTATTAGATAGGTATAATAAATTTTTAAATAAAAATAAAGAATCAAATTTGAAAAGACCTGATAACTGGGGAGGCATAGAATTGTCAATTAAAGAAATTGAGTTTTGGCAAGGAAGGGAAAATAGACTTCATAATAGAATTATTTGTTATTTAACAGATGATTTATGGGATATTCAAATTTTATCACCTTAGATGAAGGTAATTACTTTTTTAAGGCATTCTAAATCTTCATGGGAAAATAATATAGATGATATTAATAGGCCTTTAAGTGAAATTGGTATTGAAAAAATTAAAAAAATTGCTAATTTATCAAAAGACCATTTTATTTCTTCTGAAATAATATTCACTAGTTCTGCAAATAGAGCCTTATATACTTCTGTTTTATTATCAAGAACTTTATCAATTAATTTAAATAAAATTAAAATTTGTGATGAACTATACACTTTTGACCATAACAAGGTATTTGACTTCATAGAGACTATTAATAATAACTACTCAGAAGTTGTATTAGTTGGTCATAACCCTGCATTTACTGAGATATCAAATTATTTTTCTGAAAATAAAATTTTAAATTTACCAACTGCAAGATGGTTTTCATTAAAATTTGAATCTGATAATTGGTCGGATATTATAAATTTGAAACCAATATCTTATTTAAATAATTTAAAAATTGGAATCTAAATACATAAATAGAGAGTTAAGCTGGTTAGATTTTAATGCAAGGGTACTGCAAGAGGCATCTAATGAAGATGTTCCAATATTAGAGAGGCTAAGATTTATTGGTATATTCTCAAATAATCTTGATGAATTCTTTCAAGTTAGATATGCAACAATCAAGAGAATTGCTGATGCTAGAGCCTCAAATAAAAATAACAAGGATAATATAGCCGCGAAAGAGTTACTAGATAAGATAACTTCAAAAGTTATAAATCTTCAGTCTGAAAGTTCTTTAATACTTAATTCAATTGAAAAATCACTAAGTAAAGAAGATATAGTATTTCTAGATGAAAATAATGTTCCAGATTCACACAAAGAATTCCTAAAAGATTACTTTATTAGAAGAATTAGTCCATCACTAGTTACAGTCATGCTCTCAAATAATAAGTATCATGATTTTAATGATAATAAAGCTTTTCTAATTACAAATCTTAGATTAAAAAATGCTGATGATATATATGCTTTAGTAGAAATCCCTAGAAATATTAGTAGGTTCGTAGTCCTCCCTAAAAAAGATAATAAGCAATATATAATGTTTATTGATGATATAATTAGATATAATTTGGACATCTTATTTAGCTTTTTTAATTACTCTAGTATAGAAGCACATATGTTGAAGATTACAAGAGATGCAGAGCTAGATATTGATGATATGGATTTATCAAAAAGCTACATAAAAAAAATTCAACAGTATGTAGATCAAAGAAAAATAAGTAACCCAGTAAGACTAGTCTATGATAAATCTATTCCTGAAAGAACATTAAATTATCTAATTAAAAAAATTAAAATTACTTCCCATGATAGTTTAATACCAGGAGGTAAATATCATCATAGGAGTGACTATATGAACTTTCCTGATTTAGGAAGAACAGATCTTTTATATCCAAAAGATAAAGCCTTAGATATTAACAACTTTAAAATTGACTCAAACCTTTTGGATCAACTTATGGATAGAGATTACCTTATGTATACTCCATACCATTCATTTTCATATTTAATATCTATTTTAAGACAGTCAGCCATTGATCCGACAGTAAAATCTATTAAAATAACATTGTATAGACTATCAAAGAAATCTAATGTGATAAGTTGTTTGATAAATGCAGCTAAAAATGGAAAAAAAGTTTTAGTCCAGATAGAACTACAGGCTAGATTTGACGAAGAAAATAATATAAAGGTTTCTCAAGAGTTAAAAGCTGCTGGTGTAGATCTAATTTATGGAGTTAAAGGACTAAAAGTTCACTCAAAGATCTGTTTAATTGAAAGGTTTAAAAGCAAAAAAAATAAATATTATGGTTTTATTAGCACTGGAAATTTTAATGAGTCTACAGCAAAAGTTTATTCTGACTTCACTCTATTCACATCTAATCAAAAAATATTAAAAGAAATAAATAAAGTATTTGATTTCCTCCAATCTAATTATAAAATACTTGATTATAAACACTTGATTGTTTCACCTCACCATACATCAAGAAAATTATTTGACTTGATTGATAACGAAATAACTAACGTTAAAAAAGGCCTTAAAGGAGGAATTATTTTAAAGTTAAATAGCTTTACAAGTTATAAATTTGTTGATAAACTATATGAGGCGAGTAGATCAGGGGTTATGGTTAAATTGTTAGTCAGAGGTATATGTTGTCTAATTCCTAATAAACTGGGACTTAGTGAAAATATTGAGGTTAAAAGTGTTGTTGATAAATATCTTGAACATTCAAGAGTTTATGTCTTTGAGAATGGAGGTGATAAAAAAGTATACATTTCCTCAGCTGACTTAATGACAAGGAATATTGAGAAAAGAGTTGAAGTCGCATGTCCAATATATCAAGAAGATCTTAAAAATCAAGTACTAGAAACACTTAAAATAAGTGATGAGGATAATATAAAAACTAGATTGATTAATAATGAACCTCAAAATAAATTTGTTGATAATTCAGATAAAAAAATAAGGTCACAATGGGACACTTATGATTATTTTAATAATATCTTAGAATAGTTGAAAAAGATTGCTGCTATTGATATTGGTTCCAATGCTGTTAGAATGCTAATTTGCTATGTGATTCAATCAGGAAATCAAGAAATATTTCAAAAAAATTCTTACCAAAGATTGCCTCTAAGACTAGGAGAAGACTCTTTTAAAGATGGTATAATCTCAGATAAAAAGATTAAAACACTTTCTGAAGCACTTATCTCATTTAAATATATGATGAGAGTCCACAATGTCGATGAATATCAAATATATGCCACCTCAGCTCTAAGAGAGTCCAAAAACTCCTTAAATGTAATTTCAGAGGTTGAAGAAACATCTGGTTTAAAAATCAATTTAATTAATGGTCTAAAAGAAGCTAAAATTATAGCCAAAGGTAATCCATTATCTAAATTAGAATTTAATAAGACTTATCTATATGTTGACGTTGGAGGGGGTAGTACCGAATATTCTATTTTAAGAAGAGGCGTAGATAAGAAATCTAAGTCATTTAAAATAGGTACGGTTAGGCTTTTAAATAATACAATAAATCCCTCAACCATAAATGAGATAGAAAAATGGTTAAAATCAAATATTGACCAAAATGATAAAGTCAAGTTATTTGCAACAGGAGGAAATATTAATAAAATACAGACAATGACAGGCACCAAAACTGGTAAACCGATTTCATATCTTTCTGTAAAAGATCTACTTAACAACGTACAACTACATAGCTACAAAGAAAGAATGATTAAGTATAATCTAAATCCTGATAGAGCTGACGTAATAATACCAGCATTAAAAATATTTATTTTGACTATGGAATCAGTAAGTTCTAATAAAATGTTTATACCAAAAGTAGGCCTAGTTGATGGGATGGTTAAAGAAATCTTTTATGAGAAAAATGGCTGTAAATTAGATCCTTAATTTAAATTCTTCAATTAAAGAGTTTATACTGTTGTTGCTATTTTGAATAATTTTAAGTTTTTCCTTACTATCTAAGAATGTCTTTTTATCTGTTTCCTCAGATAATCTTATATCTATAGTTAAAGAATAATTATTAAGTTCTTTTGATATAAATGTTTGTATTTTACTCTTATATTCCTTCATCTCTTTAAAATTCATCTTATTGACTGTATTGATAATTATCATATTATCATTCATAGCTGGTAGATTCATACTTAACAATGATAGAATATTTTTGTTACCTTTTTCTCTTTGAGACTCACAGAATTTCTTCCACGCTATTTGAAAATCATTCTCAGTAAAATCATCGTTTGGGAGCTCTAAATCTATATCATTAGTTTCATCTTCAATAGACTTTTTAAAACTTAGACTTGCTATAGATAAGGATGAAACATCGTTTTTTATAGGTTGGTTAAATAATTTCTCAGAATTTTTGGATTCAATAACTTCAATGTCAGGTAATATATCTTGAATACTGTTTATTAATTCACTAGTCTTAATTAAAGACTTTTTTTTTTAATGCTATCCAAAGATGCTAATTTCATTAAACAGAGTTCAAGATGTATTCTTTTGTCATTAACTTTTTGATAATTGATTAAAGTATCATTAATGATTTCTATCATTGATATTAAATCATCATTTGGTATATCTTTTGAATGATCTAAATATCTTTTACTTAGCTCGTTTTTGTAATCTGAAAGTTTATCAGATGAATTTAGACTATAGATAAGTAACTCTCTTAAATGCTTTGATAATCCATTCAAAAAATTTAAATCATCAAATCCTTTAATATATACCTCATTATACAGATTAAGAATACCTGGAATGTCTTTTTTAGTAATTAGTTCTGATATTTTGAAATATGTATTAAAGTCTAGAACATTTAGATTTGATGTTACTTCACTAATAGTAAGATTTGAATCAGTGAAACTAACTAACCTGTCAAAAATTGATAAAGAGTCTCTGATTGATCCATCAGACCTTTCGGCAATTAATGAGAGCGAACCATCTTCATATTTAACCTTCTTCTCTTTACATATTTTTGATAATAGTTTTATAATAGATTCATTATCAACTTTTTTAAAATCATATATTTGGCATCTTGATAAAATTGTAGGTAATATTTTATTTTTTTCTGTAGTTGCTAGAATAAAAACAACATGTTCAGGTGGTTCCTCTAAAGATTTGAGAAATGCATTAAATGCTTGATTAGACAACATATGAACTTCATCTATTATATAGACTTTATATCTTCCAGTTTGTGGAGGGATTCTAATCTGATCGGTTATATTTCTTATATCTTCGACTGAATTATTTGAAGCAGCATCTAATTCAAAAATATTATACTCAAAGTCATCCTCTAAATTGTTTATCGTCTTTGCAAGAATTCTAGCACATGATGTTTTTCCGACTCCTCTAGGTCCACAAAAAAGGAGAGCTTGAGGGATATTATCATTTTTTATTGCATTATTTAATGTCTTTACAATAGCATCTTGACCTATCATGTCATTAAAGCTTTTTGGCCTATATTCTGAAGCAGATGAAATTGAATTAATCATTTAAACAAATATAAAGATTGAGAAAATTTAATCTTCAATTGAAGTATTTTTTTTAATAAAATTATCAACAAATCTTATATTTGCTTTGCAAGCCTTCTTATCGCTGATTTTTCAGAGGAAAGTCCGGACACCGAAGAGCAATGTAGCGGGTAACACCCGTCATCTGTAATGGATAGGAATAGTGCAACAGAAAGTATGTACAGGTAATGCTGTAGTGGAATCTTGTAAACTCTACATGGTGAAACGCCAAGTATATCTACACTTTAAAACTGCTCGTTTTATGTAGAAGGGTAGGCGGTATGAATGTAATAGTAATATTACATCTAGATAAATGATAAGACTAGACAGAATCCGGCTTATAGGCTTGCTTTTTTTATAAAGCTTAAAATAGAACTTCCATATTTCCTTTCATCAATTTTATTATTCTTTTCTATTAAAGAAATATTTGAGCTATGTTCAATAATTATTTCCCCATTTTCAAATAGAAGATTTCTTTGTTTAATAATATCTATTAAATCAAGGTATTGATCTATTGAGAAGTTATAGGGCGGATCCAAAAAAATTATATCAAAATTTTCGTTAGTATTTAATAAAAAATCTTTAGAATTATTTTTCCTAGTGACAATATCAAATCCATGTTTTAATGCGGTATCTCTAATAAACTTTATACACTTAAAGTTATTATCAACTGAAAATATTTTCTTACACCCTCTTGAAGAAAACTCATATGATATATTCCCTGTGCCTGCAAATAAGTCTAAAACTTTAAGTTCATCAATTTTAAACTTGTTTGATAATATATTAAACAGAGATTCTTTTACTTTGTCAGTAGTGGGTCTGCTTGGAAGATCTTTTGGAGCCCTAATTAATATGCTTTTTTTAGTCCCTGATATTATTCGCATTTATTACTGAAAAAAATTTTTCTTCAAAATTTAGTATAGAATGAGCATCATCTTCAATAAAGTCAATCCTGGAATATTTGGATGCTAGATTATAATATTTATCGAAGATTTCATGTTTACCTATAAATATAATTTTATCTTTTTTAATTGAACTTTGGAAGTTTTCTAGGACAAAGAAGGTATAATACAAGAACTCATTTTCATCAACTATTTTAAAGGTGTTAAAAAATACAAACTCATTTTTATTATATATCATTATTTCAAAAGATCCACTATTTATTTTTATAAAAAATGATAATCCATCAGATTTGTCAACGACTCCACTTAAATAATTATATAACTGAGTAAAATGATTTACATGACTAATTTTTTGTTTATCTAAACCTAAAGTCTTTGATAAGTCTTTATTCTTTGAATAGACAACATTAATTTTTTGATCAGCAGATATATCCTCATCAATATTATTAATAGACCCTGTATTGGTTTCTAAATACTTAGCCTTAATACCTTTATCGTAAAATTTAACTGGAATTATTGATGGAGCTGAATTAAAATGTATAACCTCTACTGAGTTTATAATTGAATTTTTTAAAATTTTTGAAATTTCAGGTAATTTGACTTTATCAGTATATGATAATGAGACACTCTCATTCAAAAAGTGTAAATGAAAGAATGATTCAAACTGATAAATAGAAGCTTTACTAATCTTAGTCTTTGTTTTTTGCATCAAAAATTGTAGGCCAATTTCCGCTTGTGCTTACATCACTCATTGATCCTAAAATAATCTCGGGCCCATTAACTCCATCTACAGAAATAACTTTGTTTTCTTGATCTAGTAAATCTTTATTTTGGTCAAATAAAACAACATCTTTTTTCACTTTCACTTCAAAGACAGGTACTTGGTATCCATTCTTATCAATTATATCAGCTTTTATTGAGAACTCTGAGTCAGTCCCTTCAATCGGAACTTTAGCCATCATTTTGTATGATTCGTTATCTCCAAATAAAGAATCTTTAACAGGAACAAATCCTAAAGTGTCAACAATCTCAACTTCTTTTAACATATCAATCCTGTAGGTCCTATTGTACTCTAAATAAGATGAATCTCTTTTTTCAATTACTGTGAAAATACCGTTATCAATAAAACTAACTAAACTATCAAAATTATTTGCATAAAAGCCATTTACATCTTTATGAGCAATTTGAGCAGTCCTAATATCCTTAAGTCTATCTATTACCTGAGTATACCTATCGTTTTTTACTTGATTAAATTTTATTGGTCCATTAATAGAACTGTATATTTGAGAGGCAAAAAATATTGAAAGAACCCATAAAAATAATTCTAATGCACGTTTTTTATTCATCTTGGTATTTTTTTGATTTAAACAAATCTACAATTTTTTTTTTTTCGTTAAACAATATATAAATGAATTATATTAGAAAAATATTTACACATGAAAACTATAGCCTTAATCCCTGCAAGACTTGAATCTAAAAGGTTTCCTAATAAATTAATTAAGGAAATAGATGGAGTGCCTATCATTATTAAGACCTTTAATGCTGCAATAGATACTAATCTTTTTGATGAGGTGTATGTGGTAAGTGGTAATGATGAAATAATAAAACTAATTAAATCAGTTGGAGGTAGGACATTTAAATCTATTAAAAATCATCAATCAGGTACAGATAGAATTGCTGAGGCGGCAATCGATATAGACTGTGATATTATTGTCAATCTTCAGGGTGATGAACCATTTATCAATAAAATTGCATTAGGAGAACTAATTAAATCCTTTGATGACCCAAAAGTCAGAATGGCTTCACTTATGACAAAATTTAAATCTTTCGATGAGATAAATAATCCAAATAATGTAAAAGTAATAGTTGATAATCATTCTGATGCTTTGTGTTTTTCAAGATTACCCATTCCATATGGATCAAAAAAAATTAATGATTATAATCGTCATGTCGGTGTTTATGCATTTTTGAAGAATGCTTTAATTGAATTTTCTAGATTAGAAAGGTCAAATCTAGAAACTATCGAAAATCTTGAAGGTCTCAGAATAATCGAGAACTCAAAAAAGATTAGAATGATAAACACCAACTTTCATGGGATATCTATAGATACTCCAGAGGATCTTTTAGATGCTAAAAAATATATGTCGTCAGATGATTAGAGCTTTATCAAAATTTATTTTAAAAAAAATAATTTGTTGGAAAGTCATAGGCTCACTACCCTCAAATGAAAAGTATATCATTGCTGTAGTTCCTCATTCAAGTTATTTTGACTTAATTATTGCAGTTTTAATAAGAACATATTCAGGTTTGAAAATAAAATTTATTGGTAAAAAAGAGTTATTCAATCCAATTACATCTTTCTTTTTTAAATTTTTAGGAGGAATTCCTGTAGATAGAAGTAAAAACACAAATCTTGTTGATGAAGTTGTCAACTTATTTGATCAAAATGAAATTCAAATCCTTGCAATAGCTCCAGAAGGCACAAGAAAAAAAGTTAAAAAGTGGAAATCGGGCTTCTATTATATTGCATTAAATGCAAATTTACCAATTTTGATGGTCTCATTTGACTATATCAAGAAAGAGGTTATAATCAATAATAAATTTTACCCCACAGGAGATATAAACAAAGATTTTATTGAGCTTGAAAAAAAAGTTAGTGATGTTATTTTAAGGAACAGACTTTAATTAATGGTCTTCATATCGTGATAGACATTTTGAACATCTTCATCTTCATCAATCATATTTATAAGCCTCTCCACCTTTAGTCTCTCATCTTCAGTCAAGTTTTTATTAATCTTTGCCTCCCTTTCAAACTCACTAGAAGAAATTTCAAGTCCTCTTTTTTCTAATTCTTTTTGAATAGATCCAAAATCTTCAAACCTAGCTGTAATACTGATCTCATTTTCTAATTTACTCAATTCAATAACACCAAAATCTATAAGATCTAGCTCAAGCTCTTCAATATCAATGCCTTGGTCTTTTATTTGGAAGAAACATAAATGATCAAATAAAAAATCAACTGATCCTGAAGTTGCTAGGCTTCCATCACACTTATTAAAGTAACTTCTGATATTAGCAACAGTTCTGTTATTATTATCTGTTGCGGCCTCTACTAGAATAGCTATACCATGAGGTGCATATCCTTCTAGAAGTACTTCTTTAAAATTTTCAGAGCTTTTTTCAGAAGCCTTTTTTATAGCTCTTTCTATGTTATCTTTAGGCATGTTCGCTGCCTTAGCGTTTTGAATTATAGCTCTTAACCTTGAATTTGAAGAAGGATCTGGGCCAGACTCTTTAACAGCAATAATTATCTCTCTACCAATTCTTGTGAAGGTCTTAGACATATTAGACCATCTCTTCATTTTTCTTGCTTTTCTAAATTCAAATGCTCTTCCCATATTGTTATATAAATGGAGGTCTAAATATCTCTGCCTTAACAAAGTTCTCTCTTATTTTAATATAGATAATTTTTTCTTCCAGATACTCATTGTCAATATATGCTAAACCAATTCCAATTTTTAAAATTGGAGAGAATGTTCCTGACGTTACTTTACCAATTATTTTTTTTTCTAGACTATAAATTTCATATCCATTTCTCGGAATAGATTTTTCTAGCAATTTAAAACCAATTAGCTTTCTTTTTAATCCCTTCTGAATTTCTGCCTTAATAATATTACTTCCTATAAAATTAGTTTCGACCTTAGTAATCCATCTTAAATTAGCTTCTAAGGGGGAAGTTTTCTCATTAATATCATTACCATACAAGCAATAACCCATTTCAATTCTTAACGTGTCTCTTGCAGCAAGCCCAATAGGTCTTAAGTCATATTCTTTATTTGAAAATAAAGCATCCCAAACTTTTAAGGCTTTATTATTTGGAATATATATCTCATATCCACCAGAACCAGTATACCCAGTTTTAGAAATAATAATATCTTCACATCCAGCAAACTCACCAATTATAAAAGAATAATTTTTTAGTTCTGATAGATTATCACTAGAGAAATTTTGACAAAATAATTCTGCCTTAGGACCCTGGATTGCAAGAAGTGAAATATCATCAGATAAGTTTGATATTGAACAACCAAACTTTTTATTTTTATCAACTATCCACTGCCAATTCTTTAATATGTTTGATGCATTTACTACTAAAAGATATTTTTTTGTTTCTAGTCTATACACAATCAAATCATCTATTATTCCCCCTGACTCATTAATCATACAATTATATTGAGCTTTCCCAACTTCAATATTTGATATGTCATTTGAGCATAACCTTTGAATAAAATCAGTTGAATTTATCCCTGAAATTTCAAACTCGCCCATATGTGAGACATCAAATATTCCTACACTATTTCTCACGTGAAGATGCTCTTCATTGACTGAAGTATAGCTTATTGGCATCATATATCCAGCAAATTCAACAATTTTTGCATTTAATTCTTTATGCCTATCAAAAAGAACTGTCTTTTTCATTAATTTAATTTCTCTGTAATAAGTACTCTTTTAACTCAGAGTAGTTTTCAATTGATGATGATTTCTTCTCCTTAACCATAATATCTTTGATTGACTTTGGATAGTCAACATTTGTATCTATAGCATTCTCTACAACATCTTTAAATTTTATACTATGTGCTGTTGAAATGAAAATTCCATTTACATTTTCAATATTATTTATTTCCATGTATTTTTTTAAACCTAAATATCCAACTGCAGAATGCGGGTCTGATAAATAATTATGTGAGTTAAATAATGATCTCATTGCTTCTTTTGTTGACTTGTCATCAAAACGAAAGCCTGATATATTCTTTCTCAATTTTTGTAAATCATTATTATATATTTTTTGAATCCTAATAAAGTTACTCGGTTCAGATACATCCATTGCATTTGAAATTGTCCTTTTTGTTGGGTGAGGTTCAAAAATACCATCTTTTATATATCTTGGAATTGTGTCATTAATATTTGTTGATGCAATAAAATGATTAATGGGTAGTCCCATTGACTTACCTAATATTCCAGCACAAATGTTTCCAAAGTTTCCACTTGGGACTGAAAACAAGATTTCTTTTTTATTTTTAATTTTTTTGTATGCTAAAAAAAAATAAAACATTTGAGGTAACCACCTGGCAACATTTATTGAATTTGCAGATGTCAAAGCAATCTTCCTGTTAATTTCTTCATCATTAAACGCCTTCTTTACCATAGATTGACATTTATCAAAATCTCCTTCAACTTCAATTGCCTTAACATAATTTCCATTTGTTGTTATCTGTTGCTCTTGAACATTACTAATCTTACCTTTAGGATATAAAATACAGACCTCAATATCTTTTGTGCCTAAAAACCCTCTTGCAACGGCTCCTCCAGTATCACCAGACGTAGCAACTAATACAGTCATCTTTTTTGAACTATAATTAGTCTTAAAATAGTCAAGACATTGAGCCATAAATTTTGCTCCAATATCTTTAAAGGCTAATGTGGGGCCATGGAATAATTCAAGTGAATAAATAGAATCATTTATCTTCTTCAATGGCATTTTAAATGAAATTGTCTTATCTATAATATCGATCAATTTAGATTTTGGAATTTCATCACCTATATATCTATTTATAATTTCATAACAAATTTCCACATCATCGATATCTTTGATCGATTCAATAAATTCTTTAGATAGAGTTACATTCTCTTGAGGATAATAAAGACCCTTATCAGGTGCCAATCCGTTTATAACTGCCTTCATGAATGAAGTAGGAGAAGAGTTGTGATTTAAGCTAACATACTTCACTTTGTATCAAGAATTTTGATTCCTTGACTATTAATCTTAGATATAAATCCATCATAATCAATTCCTAATTTTTCATAATGGTTTGATACACTATCTAATATTTTAGTAGAAGAAACACGGTTATTTGATAAAGAAAAAATTGATGGACCAGACCCTGATATTCCAACTGCAATACAACCATTTTTCTTAGAGATTTCTTTTACTGCATTAAACTCTGGTATTAAGAGTGCCCTATCAGGCTCTATAACTTCGTCTATAACTGCTCTTGACATTAGATTAAAATCCTCTGTGTAAAGACTACTAACAAAGGAGCCAAGATTAGCGGACTGTTTTACCATTTTTTCAATCTTTACTTTTTTCTTTACAACTTTTCTTGAGTCAGAAGTTTTAATTTCAATATTTGGCCTAACAATAACTACTTCTAGATCTTTTGGATAGGGAAGCTTTACAACATCAATCTCATCTGTAGACCTCACTAAAGAAATTCCACCTAAAATTATTGGTGCAACATTATCTGCATGATAAGATCCACTTACAAATTTTTCACCTTCCATAGAGAATCTGATCAAATCTAATTGACTAAAATGAGAGTCGAGAAGTTGATTTATTGCAAAAACTGCACCCGCTGAACTAGCTGCAGAACTACCAATCCCACTTCCAGGCTTAATACCTTTTTTTATCTCAATTTTAAAACCATTATTAACATTAATTTCTTTAAGCATAGCTTGAGCAGCAATACCTGCTACGTTTTCATTTATATCATTAGTCAAGTCATATCCTTCAACAATGCTTATGATAATTCCCTTAGAGCTAGTCTTTGAGACAGTTATTTCATCTCCTCGATTTTCAAGACATAATCCAAGAATATCATATCCACATGATAAATTTGTAATACTTCCAGGAGAAAAAACTTTTATACTATCCATTTCCTTGACTAGCTTTAATAATATCAGCAAAAACTCCGGAAGCAGTAAACTCTCCACCTGCACCTGCACCTTTAACAACTAGAGGTGAATCTTTATATCTCTCTGTATAAAATACTGTAATGTTATCAGATCCTACTAGATTATAAAATGGGTGTTCAGCACTTACTGATTCTAATCCAACACTAGCTTTGCCTTTATCTAGCTTAGCTACAAATTTCAATCTAGAATTATTTTCTTGAGCTTTTTTAAGAATAGAATTAAAATGATCTTTGTTCTTTTCTAGTGATAACAAGAAATCTTCTTTAGATTCAGCTTTGATGGAATCATCTGGAAGAAAGTGGTTTTTATCAATATCCTCAATTTCTAGTTTATATCCACTCTCTCTGGCTAGTATTAATATTTTTCTAGATACATCTACACCACATAAATCTATTTTAGGGTCTGGCTCAGTATAACCGAGATCAACTGCTTTTGATACAATTTTGTGGAATGTGTCAACTTTATTAAAACTGTTAAAAATATAATTTAATGTTCCAGAAAGCACTGCTTCAATTTTAATTATTTTATCACCAGAATTTATTAAATTATTTAACGTGCTTATAACAGGAAGCGCAGCCCCAACATTTGTTTCATAAAGAAATGAACAGTTATTATTCCTTGATAATGTTTTTAAATTCTGATAGTTAGAAAGTGTTCCAGAATTAGCTATTTTATTACAAGTTATTATGCCTATTCCATTATTTAAGTATTCACTGTAAGTATCTGGTATTAATTCACTTGCAGTATTGTCAATAAATAGGCTATTTCTTAAATTAAGTTCAAGAATTCTATTTTGAAAATCAGTAGAATTTGCGATTATTTTTGATTTGTCAAGATTTTTAGACCAATTATTTAAATCAATTTCTGAGTCAGAGATAATCATTTTTCTTGAATTTGAAATACCAAGAACTTTAAGATTTATTTTTAGGTTTTTTGCAATAAACTCTTTTTGATTCCTAATCTGTTCAATCAGAAACCCTCCAACATTTCCTACACCAGTTATAAATATGTGAATGTCTTTGAGATTTTCTTCAAAAAATGTTTCATGTAAAGCATTTAGAGCTTTTTTGGTGTTTTCTTTATCAATTATAATTGAGATATTTCTTTCAGAAGCTCCTTGAGCAATAGCTCTAATATTAATATTATTTTGACCCAGAGCATTAAATAGTTTACCACTAATACCTTTTTTGCTCTTCATCTTATCACCAACAATAGCAATATTTGATAGGTTTGATTCAATCTGAGATTCATTTATTCTTTTTTGAGATATTTCAAATTCAAACTCATTATCTATTACTTCTTTTGCTAAAGAAGCATCATTTGAATTTACAGCAATACATATTGAAAATTCAGAGGATGCCTGAGTAATCATTACAACATTAATTTGCTTTGATGACAATGATTCAAAAAACCTTTTAGAAAAACCAGGGACCCCAACCATACCTGATCCTTCAAAGTTAATTATGGAAATATTTTCAATATGACTAATACCTTTTACAATCTCATCTTTATCAAGTTTAGTAGAGTTTGATATACATGTTCCATTTGCATCTTGGTCAAATGTATTTTTAATATACACAGGAATGTTTTCTTCAATTAACGGCTGAAGTGTAGGAAAATATATCACTTTAGCACCAAAAAATGATAGCTCCATAGCTTCTTTATACGATAGGAATTCTATAGGAGAAGCCTTTTCTACAATTTTAGGATTAGCACTAAAGACTCCGCTGACATCGGTCCATATTTCTAAACATTTTGCATTACAATATTTTGCAAATATAGACGCACTATAGTCTGAGCCTCCTCTTCCAAGATTTGAAATTTCATTTGAACCATTTGAGCAAATGTATCCTGGAGCAATCATCACCCTTGATTCAATCAGGTCAAATTTGTTCTTTATATTTATTGATGTCTTATCTGCATCTAATATTTCATTATCGTTTAACATTTTAGTGTAAATTAATTCTTGCGAATTTATATATGAAATATCAAATCCTTTTTGCTTAAGAATTTCAAATATTATATTACTAGATAAGATTTCTCCAAGAGTTAATACCTTAGAGACGGTCTTCTCTGTCACCTCATCAATTGTTGAGATAGCATCAAGAATTTCTTCAAGCTGATTTAATTTCTCTTTCAAAAAACTTTTTAGAGAACTTTGACTTTCAAGACTTGATAAATTATTGATAACTTCAAGGTGTCTATCCTCTATATTTATTAATACCTTATCGGTTGATTTTCCTTTAAGGATGAGGCATTCTTGAAGAAGGTTAGTTATCCCTCCGAGTGCAGAAACAACAATCAAGATATTATCATCTTGATTGTTGTTCAAAATTGATATTACTTTAGATATTGATTCTGAATTAGCGACTGATGTACCGCCAAACTTTAGGACTTTCAAGAAGCTATCTCTTTTTTATTAATTAATAATGTCAGAACCTCAGAGTCAGATTTGTGATCAACATATAACTTATCACCCTGCTTGATTTTATCAGTAACAAGGTTTTCTGCAATTAAGTCTTCAATGTATTTCTGTATCATTCTGTTTAGAGGTCTTGCACCATTTTTTTTATCAAATCCTTTATCACATAT
>Ga0207993_1000395_pt1 | contig 17190 bp, 10 predicted proteins | sample ETN01SmetaG_2_FD_185791 | JGI IMG/M metagenome (GOLD analysis project Ga0207993, IMG submission 185791) | Marine microbial and viral communities from oxygen minimum zone, Eastern Pacific Ocean - ETNP2014F12-01SV265 (SPAdes) (version 2) | ecosystem: Environmental > Aquatic > Marine > Oceanic ...
TTAATGAGAGCTTTAGATTGATTTTCATAGGTTTCGTGAGAATTCAAAAAATCATAAAAGTTCCCATTTTGTTTCGAATCCCTAATTCGCATTCACACCGATAGTTCAAAATCTCACGCATGCGCGTGCGGGTAGCTCCTGCGGAAACGCGTTCACTCTCCCCCATCTCCTATACATTCAAACAAAACTTCAGTACGTTTAATCCCAAAATGCTATAGGGATTATGATGAAAAATTATACTAGTTATGATCTTATTGAATGGGGGAAACCGTTCGAAAAAAGCCAACATGCTCTGCCTGAGCCCACTTTATCAGAAGTTTTAATACGGGTCACGGCTGCAGGACTTTGTCATTCCGATCTGCATGTGCAGAAGGGATATATGGATCTTGGTGAAGAGGGGAGGTTGACATTTGCTGAGCGCGGCGCTCAGTTGCCGATGACATTTGGTCATGAGATCGCTGGTATTGTCGAAGCGGTTGGAGAAAAAGTTAAAAATGTTTCAATAGGACAGCAGGTTCTTGTTTTTCCATGGATTGGTTGTGGCGATTGTCTGGCTTGCAATGAAAATCGAGAGAGCGATTGTTCAGCCATGCGGATCATTGGGCTCAAGCAAAAAGGGGGTTTTGCGACTCACTGTCTTATTGAGAATGAGAAATTCCTTGTAAATATCGATGGCCTTGATGCCGCTGATGTCGTACCTCATGCCTGTTCTGGGATTACAGTCTATAACGCTCTAGAAAAGATTGGTCCATTACGCGATGGAGAATGGCTGGCGGTGATGGGGTGCGGAGGACTTGGCCTTAATGCAATTGCTATTGCCAGGGCGATGGGTTTTGACAATATCATCGGAATTGATATCGATAATTCCAAACTGGATGCAGCTTATGAAATGGGGGCATCCAAAACTCTCAACAGCAAATCTGCAAATGCAGTGGCTGAGCTTCAACGGATTGCTGAAAGCAGGTTGATGGCTGTTATCGATACCTTTGGTGGGGAATCAACAGGACAACTTGCGGTTCGAACCCTCGCAAAATCTGGACAATACCTCCTAGTCGGTCAGGCTGGAGGAGATTTCAAAATGCCACAGGTATGGCTTCCACAAAAAGCTATGACAGTGCGCGGCAGCCATGTAGGCAATTCCCCGCAGTTACGCAGGCTGATCGATATGGTGAGGGCTGGCAAGGTCAAACAGATGCCAATTGAACGCCGTCAACTTTCTGGGATTAATCTGGCGGTTGAAGATTTAGAACAAGGCAGAGTCACCGGGCGAATAGTGTTCCAACCTGATCAAGGAAAATTATAAATTTAGTTTCTCCAGGTCATAATTCTGACTAATCTTAAGCTTTCTTGAGGAATTGTAATCAATCTACCTTCTTTTTGAAATTCTCATAACCTACACTTGGCTTTCCTTATTTGAAGTTCTGTAAGTCTGTTTATTGGCATCCTTGGCTCATAAGTCAGGGTATAAGATACGAGGTATACAAATATTCCCTGGCTTGTACCCTGAACTATGGCCAGGAATTAATTAAACTGTCTTGGAAATTGTTGGACTAAGAAAAGCTATAGAGGACTGGAATCACCAGGAATACGAGTAGATTAAAAGATTTATTTGGATGTTTTAGGAATTAAAAGTGGCGGAGGGAGAGGGATTCGAACCCCCGATGACCGCGAGGCCATAACGGATTTCAAGTCCGCCGGTTTCAACCACTCACCCATCCCTCCGGAAGGAAGATCATTTTGGATTGGTTTTCGGCAAGGTCTCAAGCCATTTCGCTGTTCTCATGTTCCGGATGCAAGGTTTGCCGGAAGACATGGATGGTTTTTTTTAACATCGTTTCCGGATCGAAGCGTGTTTCGGCATCTTCTCTGGCACCCTCTGAGAGTTGAGGAAGATTATCAAGCATCCTGGCCATTGCCTTTTTGAGTGACAAGGCGGTGGGTTCATCGGCGAGCGAACCGTTGACCCCTTCGAGAATGATTTCCGGAAGGCATCCGGTAGGCATCGCAGCAACCGGGGTTCCCACTGAGAAAAACTCGACCGCGACACGGCATATCACTTCCGAATCGATGGAACTGACGACTCCTCCGTCGGCAAAGGCCATCAGTTGGCGAATATCTTCCCGTTCCGAATCAAAACGCACCTTATCCTCTATTCCAAGTTCCCTGATTCGGTTTTGGAGTTCCAGCATTTCCGGGAGATCATCAGGGGTGTCCCGATAGAGGATCAAGAGGATTGTCTGAGGGAAATCTTCAAGCAGGAGCTGAAAACTCTCTGCCAGCAACAGATGCCCCTTTTCCTGACGGATTCTTCCGACCACGGCAAGCACCTGGTGGTTTTCAGGAATGTTGAACTGCTTCCTGTAATTATCCTGTGTTTCCAAAAGGGAAGTTTCCGGGATATCGATGGGGTAATGGATGAGATGTGGAGAATTTTCCGGTAAGTCGATACCTTGGAGATCCCTTTCCGCAACAACTTTGCCCGGGATGATGAGGGCGTCGGTCCATTTTCCATGAAGGATCTGGTTCGGCCAGTGCGGCTTAACTTTCCTGGACGCCCCACGGGTTCGGATCAAACGGAACGATGCCAGTGAACGTTTTGCAAAGGCATAAAGCGGATAGCCCTCGGAGCGGTGGGCGTTGACGATCTGGATGTTTTCTGTTGCCAGAAGATTTTTGAGTTGGAAATAGGATTGAATGAGTTTGAAGGGATTCTGGGTATTCAGATCTGGTTCTGTGATCACCTCCAAACCGAGGTTTCTCAATTTTTTTTCATTGTCGCTACCGGGGCGGGTGAGGACGATGACACGGTGCCCGTCGTCCTTGAGCAACTTTGCAATCACTGCCGCATAGGCGGCTTCGGCGTTCCACCAATGAACGTTGCTGCCAATCAGGATATTCACTTCGAATTGAAGTAAGTTTCAGGAGAGCAAAGGCCCGGTACCGGGATCTGATTCAGAAACGGGCATTTCCCGGAACCCGTGGGAAGGGGATCACGTCCCGGATGTTTTTCATGCCTGTTACGAACTGGACCAATCGTTCCAGTCCCAGCCCGAAGCCCGAATGGGGGGCGGTTCCAAAACGCCTCAGTTCCAGGTACCACTGGTAGGTTTCTTCTGGAAGTCCTTTTTCACGCATCAAATGCAGCAGGGACTCACCATCATCCTCACGTTGTGAACCCCCAACGATTTCTCCCAGGCGTGGAAAGAGGACATCCATGGCTGCAACCGTTTTTCCATCCGGGTTCTGCTTCATGTAAAAAGCTTTGATGTCCTTTGGGTAGTCGATGAGGTTGAGGGGTCCTCCCACATGCACTTCACTCAGATAACGTTCATGCTCGGACTGGAGGTCGCATCCCCATTCCACTGGAAATTCAAAACTTTTCCCGGAGTTCTCGAGGATCTTTACCGCTTCCGTATAGGTCAGGGTTTCAAAAGGAGTATCACAAATGTGTTTCAGTCCGGAAATGAGTTCTTGATCATACATCTTCTGCAGGAAGGCCAGATCCTCTTCATGCCGGTCAAGGCATTCTTTCAGCAGTTCACGCAGGAATTCTTCGGTCAGGACCAACATGCCCTGAAGGTCCATGAAAGCCATTTCCGGTTCGATCATCCAGAATTCTGCCAGGTGGCGGGCTGTGTTGGAGTTCTCGGCACGGAAGGTCGGTCCGAAGGTATAAACATTGGTGAAGGCCAAGGCGAATACCTCAGCACCCAATTGCCCGGAAACGGTCAGACTGACATCGGTTCCGAAAAAATCCTGGTCATAATCGACCTTTCCAGCCTTGGTTTTTGGAAGCTGTTCCAGATCAAGGGAGGTAACGTGGAACATTTCACCTGCCCCTTCGGCATCATTCGCGGTGATGATCGGGGTGTGGACGTAAAGGAAACCCCTGTCCTGGAAAAATCGATGAATCGCCTGGCTGAGCGTATTTCGGATACGGAACACCGCTCCTAAGGTGTTGGTCCGTGGACGAAGGTGTGCGATATCCCTGAGAAATTCGAGGGTGTGTCCTTTTTTCTGCAGAGGGTATTCTTCTCCGGGAGCCGTTCCCCGAATCAGGATCTGTTCGGATTGCAGCTCGAAATCCTGTCCACGTCCCTGGGACTCGACCAGAGTTCCCCAGACTTCCAATGCAGCACCAGTACTGAGTTTGGAAATTTCCTCATAATTTTCCAGCTTCTCATCGGCAATGATCTGGAGACCAGAGAGATTACTGCCGTCATTAAGCTGGATGAAACTGAATCCCTTGGATCCCCGGCGGGTCCGTACCCAACCCCTGAGGTGGATTTTTTGGTTGAGAAGACTTTGTCCTAGATCTGCGATTCGATAGGTTTCCGATTGACTGACTGTCATTTTGAGTCCGTGTCAGATGGGGGAACGAAGAATGGAAAAAAGTGGATTGCTTCCTTTCATTCAAAGGAAAAGAAGCCTTAAAGTCTTTTATTATGACGGAAGTGGAGAGTGCTGAAAAGACCCGGCTTTATGTTTCTTTTCAGTTGAATGCCGGATCTGCTGTCGATGTTCTAGTTTTTAATTGGGCTGAAGTGAGACGTGACTCTTTGGAAATGCGTCCAATAAAGATCAGACCTGTCCGCGGACGGCTTTGGCGATTTCGATTTCGGCGTTCTCCACCAGTTCCGAAAGTTCATCCATCGTGATCACCATGTTCTTACGGTCAGGCATGATGGCAAAAAGGTATTTGACGTATTCCGGAATCATCGACAGATAATTCCTGTTACGGTCAAGTTTGATCTGACGAACCAGGAAGTGTTCCATCTGTTCCATCGACATGTTCCGGAAGACGTTGATGAACTGGGTCGAATACTGCTCCAGCTCCTTACTCACATCAATCGGGTAAAACGATTTGAAACGGCTCCGTCCTCCGGCAAGCCGGGTGAAAAGAATCATGGTCAGGCAGACGAAAGTGCCGTCGATCCAATCCATCCCCCAGAGGTCCATATAGCCGACCAGAAAATATACCGCTCCTACTATTGAACCAAGTAACTGGAGGGTCATACGGATCTTTTCGACCGCCAGGAATTTGTAGTTATACCGTTTTTCATGGATGAAAAGCGCGAGTCCCTCAACATAAGGTTCCTGGGCAAGGATCAGTTCTTCGGCGGAGGCAAGCTGGTTCTCAAGTTCCAGTTCCAGCTGTTTCTTCTTTTCCAGGGCACGTTGGTTCATTACATCCTGAACCACATACCTTCTGCTCTGCCCCAAACGTTCTTTGAGTTGAGCTACGTGCTCGTAAGGGTTTTCCTCACCCAGAGACTTTGCCTTGAACTCGGATCGAACGCTCAGATAATCGATGACATCGTCATAAAGCTTCGCCATGTTCGGCAGGGTGATGCCTCCTTCGTCTTCATCCTTCTGGGCCTGCGCATCAAGTTCCATCTCCTTACGCACCACATGGGAATAGATTTCCGCAGCGGTATCGGTAAGTTTGGTATTGAGTTCGATCATCTTGATGAAGGTTTTCGCCATGATCGTTGTGAAGGCCGAAAATTTTCGGTCTTTCAACTCGGCATCGGGCTTTTCCATGCCGTAATAACCCTGGATCATCTTATCCAGCATCGCGTGCATGAAAGTGTCGTAATCCTTGTTGTGGGCTGCGGCAGAGATCATGCCGGACCAGGTCAGGGCGGCATACTTGTCCGTGGTGTGGCTTTCGTGAAGCATTTCCATGGCATCAATGAAATAATTCACTTTGTTCGGATATGTTGTCTCGTAGATGTACTTGGTGACTTCGGTCGCACCAACCGTCGGGTCCATCTCGCGCTGGAGGATGATCCCGATACGTGACGCCATCTGGTCTACGAAATTATCCGGAACCTCTTCTGTTTCGTCTTCAAGTTCTATGGCTTCAGCTAATTCTTCTTCTGCCATGACAGGTCATTGATTGAGGTTTTGTGATGGACCCACTGTGGTTTCGGATCCTGAAGCAGGTCAAAAAAACGATCGGAATGGAACCTGTTGCTGAGGTTCAGTTGGCTGTGATGCGCCAGTCGCTGCGGTTGCGGATTTCTTCCTCGAACTGCGTCAAAAAGGTATCGAAACCGAGCTTGATCCGTTCCTTGGTTCCGTAACGCTGCCAGGTCACGGAGCCCTCCGAAGTTTCCTGCTCTCCGAGGATGAGCAAGTTCGGGACCTTTGAGACCGCACCGTTGCGGATCTTTTTTCCAAAAGAATCCGTCGAAAGGTCGACTTGACTGCGGATGAATCTTGATTTCAACTCCTTTTCCAATTTTTCGGCATAATCGAAAAATGCGGAAGCCACCGGAATGATGCGCACCTGAACCGGTGCCAGCCAGCTTGGAAAGACTCCGCCGTAATGCTCGATGAGGAAAGCACAAAAACGTTCATGGGTCCCCAGTGGTGCACGGTGAATGATCATCGGTGCACGCTCCACGGATTCCTGGTCACGGTAGGTCAGCCCAAAACGCTCCGCCATCACCAGATCGAGCTGGTTCGTCGATGCCGTTTCTTCACGTCCAATCACGTTGCTCACCTGAAAATCAATTTTCGGACCATAAAAGGCTGCTTCGCCACGAACCGACTCATACGGGATGCCGACTTCGTCCATGGCTTCGATGACAAGTGCCTCGGCACGGGCCCAGACTTCAGGTTCGTTGACGTATTTGGCGCCGTCGGATTCTGCAAGGGAAAGCCGCATCCAGAAATTTTCCAGCCCGAATAATTCGTAATAACGGAGGTGAAGCTGCATCACACGGATGAATTCTTCTTTCACCTGTTCGGCAGTGCAGTAGATGTGGGCGTCGTTCATTGTCAGTCCCCTGACCCGCAACAAACCCGCCAGTTCTCCGGACTGTTCATAACGATAGCAGGTCCCATATTCAGCAAGTCTCAGGGGTAGCTCACGGTAACTTCTTGGCTGGGAGCGGTAGATCAGGTGGTGATGGGGACAGTTCATCGGTTTGAGGAACATTTTTTCCCCATCGACCTCCATCGGAGGGAACATACTGTCGGCATAATAGGGCAGGTGTCCCGAGGTGTGGTAAAGGTTTTCGCGGGTGATGTGAGGGGTTGAAACCCGCTCATAACCGTCCAGAAATTCCTGCTCCTTGGCCAGTTTTTCCAGTTCTTCACGAATCACGGTGCCGTTCGGCATCCACAACGGAAGACCCTTGCCGACTTCTTCATCGATCACGAAATAATGCTGATCGATGTTCAGTTTGCGATGGTCACGTTCCATCGCCATTTTCCTCTTTTCCTTGAAATCCTTGAGGGCCTCCTGGGATTCAAAGGCGAGTCCGTAGACTCTTTGGAGCATTTTGTTTTTTTCCGAACCTTTCCAGTAAGCCCCAGCGAGACTGTCCAGGGAGAAGCAGTTTTTCGGGATTTCCGCAGTGGATTCCACATGCGGACCCTCGCAAAGGTCCCAAAAAGGTCCGTTGCGGTAAAGTGTCAGGATTTCTCCCTCGGCATCAAGGTCATTCACTTGCTCGATTTTGTAATCCTGCCCGATTTCAGCGAGTCGAGTTCGCATTTCCTCACCATTCAACTCCTCACATTCAAAGGTCTGACGGGATTTGATGATTTTTTTCATCCGCTTTTCGATCTCCGGCAGGTCTTCAGGAGAGAGAGGATCTTCAAGATCGAAATCGTAGTAGAATCCGTTTTCAACCGGGGGACCGAATCCCAGTTTGGCTTCGGGTCTGATCTCCAGAACAGCCTGAGCCAGAACATGCGCCAGGGAATGCCGGATCCGATAGAGTTGGGTATCTTCTGCTTTATTCATGGTCATTCATGGATTTCAGAAGGGAGCGTAGAAAAACAGACAATCTCTTCTTTTAAAACCCGTCAGGCCACGGGCGTTTGAGGGTTCGTTTCGGGAGACAGATTTTCGCTGATCACCAGGGGTTGTTCTGGCAGGGCTTTTTCAATCAGTGGGAAGTTCTCCAAGGCATGTTCCAAGGCATCTTGGATCTTGTTCAACGGTATTACTTTTAAGCCTTCCATGATTTCTTTGGGTATCTCATCGAGGTCTTTTTTGTTGTCTTCAGGAATGAGAACCTTGGTCAGAAGGCCTCTCCGGGCAGCAAGCAGCTTTTCCTTGAGTCCTCCGATTTCGGTGATTTGGCCGCGCAGGGTGATTTCTCCAGTCATGGCCACTTCGTTTTTCACCGGATTCTTGGTGAAAGCACTGATGATCGCGATCATCAGCGGCAGTCCTGCAGAAGGCCCGTCTTTAGGGATCGCCCCATCAGGAATATGAATGTGAAGGTCGGACTTGGCAAAATCATCCTCATCGATGCCGAGCAGCTGGGTGTTGCTGCGCACGAATGAAAAAGCCGCCTTGGCCGATTCCTGCATGACTTCCCCGAGTTTACCGGTGAGGACCGTTTTGCCGCTTCCGGGCATCAGTACGGCTTCGATCAGCATCAACTCTCCGCCCATTTGAGTGACTCCCAATCCCATCGCTATCCCGACTTCGTTTTGATCAGCTTTGTAATCACGCTGATGAACAGGCACCCCGAGGAGTTCTTTGACCAATTTGGAAGTGACAGTGATTTTCCGGTCTTTCCCGGTGCGTACCAATTTGGTCACCACCTTGCGGCAGACTTTGCCAATTTCTCTTTCCAGGTTTCTCACCCCGGCTTCACGGGTATATCCGATGATGACTTCCTGAAGTGCATCTTTCTTGAAACGAATCCAGTTTTCCTTGAGACCGTGATCTTTAGCCTGCCTTGGAATCAGGAAGCGGTTTGCGATTTCCTGCTTTTCCAGTTCGGTGTATCCCGAAAGCGGAATCTGTTCCATACGATCAAGCAGAGGGCTGGAAATGCTTTGGGTGGTATTGGCAGTACAGATAAACAGCACACTTGAGAGATCCCACTCGACCTCAAGATAGTGATCCATAAAGGTGTTGTTTTGCTCCGGATCCAGTACCTCGAGCATTGCCGCCGAGGGGTCGCTGAGGGCACTTTGGTAGAGTTTGTCGATTTCGTCGATCAGCAAAACAGGATTCCGGCTCTTGGCTTTTCGAATGGACTGGATGATTTTTCCGGGAAGTGCGCCGATGTAAGTCCGGCGGTGTCCGCGGATTTCCGCTTCATCTCGAACTCCACCCAGGCTGATTCGGACAAACTTCCGGTCCAGTGCACCTGCGATGGACTGGGCGAGGGAGGTTTTTCCGACCCCGGGAGGACCGGTGAGGCAGAGAATCGGGCCTTTCAAGGATTTCTTCAGTGAGGCCACCGCCAGGTATTCGATTATTCGTTCTTTCACTTTTTCCAGGCCGTAGTGATCTTCATCCAAAATCTTCTGGGCCCGTTTCAGGTCGAAGTTATCTTCAGTAGTGACATCCCAGGGCATTGCGACCAGCCATTCAAGGTAGTTTCGGATCACATTTGCCTCGGCCGAAAGAGGAGACATCATTTTCAGTTTTTTGACTTCCTTCTCTGCCGATTCACGGACCTCATTCGGCATCTTGGCTTCTTTTACCTTACGGGCCAGTTCATCCATCTCTCCCTTTGGATCATCCATCTGACCCAGCTCTTTCTGGATCGATTTGAGTTGATCCTCAAGGTAGTCTTCCTTCTGGCTGCTGCTCATCTGCTCTTTGACCTGCTTTTTCAATTGGGACTCGAGTTTCGAGATCTTCTTTTCTTCTTCCATGATCCCGATCAATGTTTCGAGCCTCACGATCGGTTTGATTTCTTCGAGCAGTTTTTGTTTTAACTCACGCTCGATTTCCATCATTGAGGCCAAGCGGTCCGCAAGTGAATGGGGTTCAGTATCTTCGATGTTTTTCAACACCTCCTCGCGGGTTTTTGATTTTTTCTTTTTAAAGTATTCACGGGCCAGAACACGGGCCTTGGTAGAGAGATCGGTCAGTTTTTCAAGGTCTTTTTCGGATTCTTTTGCATCCATTACCTCAATCCGGGCCGAGTAGTCTTTGTCTCGGAGCATCGATTCAAGAACCCTGGCTCGGTGTTGTCCTTCGAAGAGCGCCTTCACTGTTCCATTGGGAAGTCTCATCACCTGGAGGATACGCCCCAAAACACCCACCTCATAAAGATCTTCATCTTTGGGCTCTTCTACCGAAGAGACGCGTTGGGCGACAACAATGATCTGGCGGTCTCCTGAAAGAGCCTTGTCAAGGGCTTCCATGGAACTCTTGCGGCCGACAAAAAAAGGCGTGGTGGAACCCGGATAAATGATTTCTTCCCGCATTGGAAGCAGCGGGACGATGAGGTTTTTTGCTGATAAACGCATGATGATTCTTTTTCTGGAAACTATTGGGTACTTCCCGCTTTCAGGTCGGAGAGAGTTCCCTTCTCGTTAATGCTTGGTAAAGCAGTATTTTCGTCTGTTTTTGAGGGGCTTGTTTTGCCGGGATTTTGAAAATTCAGAGTAGCATAGAAGAATAGCATTTCCAATACGAGGAGAACCCCGACCAGCCATTCAAAATGCTGTTCATAGAAGAGCCCGGCCAACAGGGCTCCCATAAAATGACCACCGAACTGAAAAAGATTGTACACCCCTGTGGCTGTTCCTTTGGTCTCGGGAGTGGTGAGACGGGAAACCAGTGAGGGCAGGATCGGTTCAAAAACATTGAAACCCATGAAAAACAGAAAAACTCCTGCAAGGAACCAGTTTAAAGAATCCTTTTGCCAGCCTATTCCGAGCAGGATTGCGGATCCGAGCAGGAGCAGGATGCCCACCAGCATCACCTCCCGGAAACGATTCCGTGATTCCGCGATGATGGCTGCTGGTACCATCGCCAAACCACCAAGCAATAACATTGGCAGATAAACTTTCCAAAGTTCTGACTGAGTGAATTCATGTTGGAACATCATCAACGGTACCAGAAAAAAAACCATGGAAAGTCCGGTGCCGCAGATGAGTCCTCCAAGGTTAATCGCTCTCAATGACTTCAGTTTTAGGACGGTTAAAAGCATCCTGGCGGCCGATTCAGGCTCTACCAGTTTGGAACTGGGTTCAACTTCGGGAACTCCCTTCAGAAGGATTCCCATGCTCAGCATCGTGATGGCCGAGATGAGCCAGAACAAACCATCCAATCCGAATGCCTGGGAAAGGAAGGGTGCGGACAGTATGGCAATTCCAAAGGAAATCCCGATGCTTCCCCCGAGGAAGGCATTGGCACGGGTTCGTACTTCAGGCCGGGTCAAATCCGCAATCAGAGCGAAGATCGCAGAACTCACCGCACCGGCTCCCTGAAGAAAACGTGCGGCAATCATCCAGTAGACCGAATCGGTGACCGCGGCCATCACACTTCCCAGGACAAAAATCAGCAAACCGCCCATGATCACCGGTTTCCGTCCGATACGGTCGCTGAGCATGCCGAAGGGGACCTGCAAGATTCCTTGGGTCACGCCATAAGCCCCGAAAGCCAGTCCCACCAGCAACGGTGTTGCCTGATCGAGTCCCATTGCCAGTGCACTGAAAACCGGAAGTACCAGAAAGAGTCCGTACATCCGGAAAAATAGGATGGAGCTCAACCCGATGATGCATTTCTTTTCAACCGAAGTGAATAAGCTCGGGGAGCCTTTTCCAGCTTTCATTAAGTTTTAGAGAGTAAAAGGATGCGGTTTCAGAAATCGGTTCCGCCAGTCTTGAGGCAGGAAGGAATATAAATTGAGTCAGGGGCTGTAAAATTGGTGAAGCAGGAGATAGACCAGCACTCCTGTGACGGAAACATAAAGCCAAAGAGGCAAGGTGTATCTCGCAACTTTTGGATGCAGATTCAGTTTCCCGGTTAAAGCAAAATATAGGGTAATCAGAATCAGAGGCAGCATCACGGCTGAAAGAACCACATGGCTGATCAGGATGAAAAAATACACTGGACGGATCCATCCTTCACCAAGAAACGGCGTATCTCCATGAAAAGTATGATAAATAAGGTAACTGACCAGAAAAGCGGCGGAGAGTCCCAGGGCACTGAGCATCAGTTTCTGGTGAAGTTTACGATTCTTGTTTCGAATTGCGACGTATCCGGCCGCAAGACAAAGCGCACTAAGAGCGTTAAGAAAAGCATTGAGAGGGGGGAGAAAACCCACATTCAACGCGGACTCGGTGCTGACAGGTTCCCGAAGGTAGAGAAGCCAAAGAAGGAAAACGAAGATCACGGCGCTGACCAGGATCATGGTTCCGACCGCTGTCCGGTTTGAAATTGCTGGTGTCATGCTGGGATTTTTTCCAGGTGGGGCTCTTTTTTTCCAGCTTTTTGGGGAAGCCGGATCAGGCGGCTCTGGTCGACCTGCGCCTGCATCGGATGCATTGCCCGAACAAGAGCGTAACTTAAGATTCCCACCATGGTCGCGAAAAGCGCGGTGTGGAGGGAAGATAGTGGTATTGGAATTCTCAGCAAGGCATTGGCTATACCGAGAAGTACCTCAAGTGGAATCAGAATCAGGATCCACCATCCGGATTTTTTCAATGCTGGTAGTGGATTCCGAACGAGCCAGGCCCAAGCCATGAACATCAGCGCGGTTCCTCCAACGATTGCTATTAAACGATGGAGCATATGCACCCATTCATTGGCATAAACCGGAAGAAAACGTCCTTGTAGTTCTGCGGGTGCTTCAGGAAGTCTTGTTTCTCCCAGTTCCATTCCGCTTAAGCCGAATGACAAAGCCGCGCCTTCATGGCATCCAGGGAATGCTTCACAGGCATATCCTGAGTATGTGGAACTGTTATAGCCGCCGGATGCCGCGATGATAAAAAGGATCGCCAGCATCCAGACCATTTTCTTCGCAAGAGGAGGAATCTGTAGGGATCCATTGCGTTCCATTTGTCCCGAGTCGATGGTGTCTTGATTCCAACTGATCCAACTGAGATAAACCAGCATGGCAAACAGGAGATTCCCCCCGATCAGGTGAAAGGTGACGACTGGAGGCCAGAGTACCATGGTTACCGTCAGTGCACCCAGAATACCCTGAAGAATGACCAAGATCAGGCATGCGGTTGTCAGCCTGCGAAAGGAACGGTAGGCTGGAATGCGAAAACTGAGTAGGGTCATCATCACAATCAGCAACCCCAGAAGAGTGGCCCAAAAACGGTGACCCACCTCCATGGCGATTTCAAAACCTGGAGGGGGAATCAGCTGCCCATAACATAGAGGCCAATCCGGACAGGAAAGTCCTGCTCCATGAAGACGGACCAGTGCTCCAAAAGATATCAGCGGCCAAGTCAGCAATGCTGAGGCCAGGGCATACCATTTCATTTCGAAATCAATCTGAATTCAGTAAAAATAAACACCAAATCATGGCATTTTTCATTGCAAACTCAAGTGTTGAGTCTTACGGGAAAAGCAGCGTTTTTCACTGTTTTCCAAGTGTTTGCCTGATGAAATGAGTTTTTCAAAGGAAAATGTTGTTCTTTTAGACGGATCTGCTTAAAACTTGGTTTGCTGATAAATGACTCCCCCTCGGTTGAATGGAGCAAAAAGGCTTATGTTTTTAATCCTCATGCTAGAGGTCTGGTTTTGAGTGAAGAATCTGAAGAAAACATTCTTGTCAATCTTCACGGATTGTTGGGAGAACCAGACGCGGTCCAGATCGAGATTGCCTCTGAAAATCTTGAGGAAGGAAGCCAATTCGTTTATGACAACGTTGCCTATCAGGTTACCCGTACCATTATGGAGGATGTGGAGCATCCCCTGGTATATGTAATGGTTCTGGATATTTTTGCGGATTCTTGAATTCCGTCATCTCCAAAGCTGTCCTATTCCTTCCGAAGCCGTTAAGTTATAAGTTTCATTTTTTCAATCCAGTCTTCCTGGTGTTTTCGTAATTTTGATTTTTTTACAGCTCATCTTGAATTTCACCCATTCGATTTCAGACTTTAGTTCGTCATCATGAACGTTTCTTTTTCGAAAATCATTGAGCAGATCCCGGAAAATCCGCCGCCGCTTTATCTCCATGGCCTGCGGGGATCGAGCAAATCGCTGCTATTAAAGGAAATCCAAACCAGCCTGGACCGTCCTCTGGTCGTCATCACCGATACTTATGAAAATGCCGAAAGGCTGCTCAGGGATCTCAGCTATTATCTTGGAGAAGAGGGGCTTTGTTTGTTTCCACCCTGGGACGTCATGCCCTATGATCTTTTTTCGCCCCATCGCTCGCTGGTCGGGCAGCGTCTTCAGTGTTTACACCTCTTGCTCGAGAACGCATGTCGTGTCGTCATCACTACCCCCCATTCTGTGATGCAGAAACTTCTTCCCGTGGAGGCATTCAGGGAAAGCATTCTTCATTTCAAAACCGGCGAACCAACAGAGATCTCGGAGATCAAACTCCGACTTCAGGAAACAGGCTACCAAGCGGTGGATATGGTAGAAGATCAGGGTGATTTCAGCTCGCATGGGAACATCCTGGATGTCTTTCCGCTTCTTGCCGAATCGCCGGTCCGCTTCGAGTTCAGTTTGGATGCTCCCTCCAAGCTTCTAAGCATCCGTCCCTTTGATGTTCAAAGCCAGAGGACGGGAGAGGAATTTCTGGATTCCCTCATTCTGCTTCCAGGCAGTGAGGTGATTTTCAACGAAAAGTCCCTGAGTCAGGCACAGCGAAAACTTCACCAGATCCGCAGTGAATTCAAGGGACCACAGCTTCAGCAGTTGGAAAAGAAACTTCATTCGGCCGAACGTTTTCCAGGCTTGGAACATCTTGCTCCGCTTTTTTATGAAACGCTGGAAAGCATTTTTGATTACCTCCCCGAAAACCATCTGCTGTTGGTCGATGAGAATCAGAAGATTCGTGAACGCTCGAGCCATTTTTTCAATGAAATTTTCATGGAGTATGAGCAGAGCCATCAGCAAAAAAGGATCACCCTGCCCACCGGTGAGCTCTATCTCAGTCACCGGCAGATGCAGTCGAGGATCGTCGAATCCTGCTCCATGATGATCAGTGAGGAAAAGGAGGAAACTGCTTCGGATGCAAAAAAATCTTCTGAAAACATCATCGATTTTGATTTGAAAACTGCAATTGATGTTGGGAATGCAAAGACCATCCGTCTGCCTTTTGCTTCCAACAAGAAACTGCGTGAAGGTTTCCGGGAAAGCAATGCTCCTTCCGCAGTAGGGCACGTGATCAACCTGATTTCAGATTGGAATGAAGCAGGAGTTCCTGTTTTCCTGAATGCCCGTAACCGGACCCAGGCGGATCAATGCCGTGAGCTTCTGGATGATCTGATGATTGAGACCGAAGTCGAAGAAAATGAAAGTCCTCCCGATACCTCCAGTTGGCTGGAAGTCCTGCAGACGGCCTCATCAACGGAGTCTTCTAAAAAGCACATAGGGCCCTTGCCCCCGATTCCGATCCTGGTCGGTCATCTTTCCTCAGGATTCAGGGTGATCGATGGCCAGGGAAGTGTGCGTTTTGCCCTGCTCACAGAAGAAGAAATCTTTGGGGAGAAGAAAAAAAGCCGGAGGCTGCAACGTGCCAAAGTTCAGCGAAGTGCAGGAAGCCTCGAAGACTTGAGTGAGGGAGATGCGGTCGTTCACCTGGATTATGGAATCGGCCGCTACATGGGTTTGCAAAAACTTTCTGCTGCTGATTCAGAGAATGAATTCATGGTGCTCAAATACGCCAGGGACGAAAAGGTATACGTTCCGGTGCATAAGTTCCATCTGGTGCAAAAATACGTGAATACCGATGGAGCCCCCCCCAAGCTCAGTAAACTCGGAGAAAAAACCTGGAAAAAGACCCGGAGCAAGGTCGCCAAAGCGGTGGAGGATATCGCTGAAGAACTTGCGGAAATCTATGCTGCACGCAAGGCACGAAAAGGGATCCGTTATTCCCAGGACGATCATGAGATCATGGAATTCGAAAGGCGCTTTCCTTACCGCGAAACAGAAGATCAGCTCGAAGCGATCCAGGCTGTAAAAGATGACATGGAGTCAGAAATGCCGATGGACCGTTTGATCTGCGGCGATGTCGGTTTCGGCAAAACGGAAGTTGCGATGAGGGCGGCTTTCAAAGCTGTTACGGAGGAAAAACAGGTTGCAGTCTTGGTTCCGACCACCATTCTCGCCCAACAGCATTTTTCCACTTTTCTTGAACGGTTCCAGGACACGCCCTTCAACATCGAGGTATTGAGCCGTTTCCGAACCCCCAGTGAACAGAAGGATATCCTGAAAAAACTGGCTTCCGGGCAGCTCGACATTATCATCGGAACCCACCGGATGCTTTCGAAGGATGTGGGTTTCAAAGATCTCGGTTTGCTGATTGTTGACGAAGAACAGCGTTTTGGAGTGAAGCACAAAGAGAAGATCAAACAATTCCGTTCAGAAGTCGATGTGGTCACGCTTTCAGCAACTCCAATTCCCAGGACCCTTTACATGTCTCTGATGGGAATCCGGGATCTGAGCCTGATCAACACTCCTCCTGCGGACCGCCTTTCTGTGCGAACCCGCATTGTCCATACCAGTGATTACATTATCCAGGAGGCGGTCAGCCGTGAATTGAGGCGAGGAGGTCAGGTCTTTATCGTTCATAACCGGGTGGAAACGATTTACGAATACGGAAATTACCTCAAAGACATCCTCCCGGATGTGAAAATTTCCATCGGCCATGGCCAACTCGGTGAACATCAGTTGGAACAGGTGATGTTCGATTTCATCGAGGGGGAAACCCAGGTTCTGCTTTCCACCACCATCATCGAATCAGGTCTCGACATTCCCAGGGCAAACACGATCCTTATCAACAATGCGGATAAATTCGGGCTTTCCCAGCTTTATCAACTGCGTGGACGGGTGGGTAGAAGCAACCTCCAGGCGTTTGCCTACCTGCTGGTTCCTCCGCAAAAAATTCTCAATGGCATGGCCCAGGAAAGACTCCAGGTGCTCCAGGAACTGAATGACCTTGGTGCAGGTTTTAAAGTCGCCTCCCGGGATCTTGAAATCCGAGGTGCAGGAAACCTGCTCGGATCAGAACAGTCTGGACAGATTGCAAGTGTCGGGCTGGAACTCTATACCCAGATGGTGGAACATGCGGTGCGGAAGATCCGGCAGAAGGATGAGGCGGTGCTGCCGCTGGATGAGGTACAGGTGCGACTTGATACGGTGGATGTTACCATTCCAGAAGATTACATCGGAAGTACCAGTCAAAGACTTTCACTTTACAAAGCTTTTGGAACCATCGAATCGGACGAGGCCCTCTGGGATTTCCGCAGTGGAATCGAAGACCGTTTCGGGCCGATGCCGGA
>Ga0207993_1000400_pt1 | contig 17074 bp, 14 predicted proteins | sample ETN01SmetaG_2_FD_185791 | JGI IMG/M metagenome (GOLD analysis project Ga0207993, IMG submission 185791) | Marine microbial and viral communities from oxygen minimum zone, Eastern Pacific Ocean - ETNP2014F12-01SV265 (SPAdes) (version 2) | ecosystem: Environmental > Aquatic > Marine > Oceanic ...
CGGGTGAATTGAGTCAAACCAGTGGGGTCCTAGGTGATTTTCAGGGTCTTGCGAAATCTTTTGGATTAGGAGGCCTTGCGAGTGCTCCTACTTACAATATACCTGATATCATTAAAAGTCGAAGATTAAAAAAGAACATAGTTCTTCGAAAATGGAAAACTCAAGAGTTCCCTGATGGATCAAATTTAATTAAGTATTGGGAACTAGATAAGCCAGCCTTTTTTTCTCCAATGAAATTTGTCAGAAAGTTTTTGCCAAGCGGTGGTTTTAGTTCAAGCAAGTTAGATAAAGAAACCTATGAAGCTATCCTTGAGCTAGATGGATTAATTTCTGTTAAGGAAGAAATATCTGGAATGATATCGGTAACTGTTTTAATGGAAGACCCGAACCTAGCTTCTGATATCGCAAATTACATTGCAGAGTATGTTAAAAGTTTTATTTCAATTGAACAAAAGCGGGAGGCTGCAAGGAATAAAGTATTTGTCGAAAAACAGATGGAGGATGCAAAGTCACAACTTGAAATTTCTGAGGATTCTCTTACCGAATTTCGAAAAAATCATCCTCTGAGGCTTGACACCCCATCAATTGAAATGATGAGAGAAAGGCTCCAAAGCAGCGTTGAAGAAAATCGTGCTGTATACATAACTCTCAGACAGCAGTTTGAAATAGCTAAAATTGATGAAGCAAAAGAACGATTGCTAATTAACATATTGGATACAGCAGAGCCAGCAGTAAAGAAGGCAAAACCAAAAAGAACATTAATAGTCATTTTATCTTTTTTATTTGGAATCTTTTTGGCTGTTCCTTATACCCTATATCTTGACAGAAGAAAAAGTTAACAGCTCAACCCAATCAACGCTTAGTAAGCGCCTGGTGCAAAACTCACTCCATACAGGACTGGCTCTTGCATTTGTTGGGGTTATTCCATTTGCATTTAATTTTTTAATAGCAAGGACATTTGGTAAAGAAACACTAGGAACAATAAATGTTTCGATAAGTTTCTGCCTTATGATTACAATCTTTGTTACAAATTTTTTTGGCACTTCTGGAACTAAATTTTTGGCAGAATATCGCGGAAGCAAAAGGTTAGAACATTTTAAAATTGTTTTAAAGTTAGTTTTTATTGGACCGCTTATCCTAACAAGTGTTATTTCGATAATTCTTATAATGAATTGGGAATACTTTTCAAATAATTTTTCCCTATCGTCTAACTTCCTTTTCGTTCTTATTTCATTTCTCTATCTTCGATCATATTATATTATTTTTAGAAGAGTTTTATATGGTGTAGATCTTGTTCGAACCTATGCAGTCAACGAAGCTCTATCTGCCATAATCATGTTGGTCGCTCTTTTGTTTGTATGTCTTACTGAAAAAAAAGAATTCCTTATTCATTGTTATTTAATCTCCTACGCATTTTTCTTCCTTTTAAGCTTTATTTCATTTTCTAAGAAATTCAAATCAATTACAAGTAAGTTAGTTTCATCTGAAGAAATAAATAGCATCAAAGTAATTCAATCCTTTGCAAATTATGGTTTAGTAAGTATGATCGGTACCGTAGCAAGTACAAGCACAACTTATATTTCCTTAATTATAATTGGAATTCATCTCTCCCACTCAGATGCTGGTATCTACTCTTCTGTTTTAACCATTGTTAGTATTTTGATGTTTTTTCCTAAATTATTCACCCAAGTATTCCTTCCTGAGTTTTCAAAGTTATTTGGTGAAGGTGATAATAAAAGGATCTTTCAAATATTTAATAAAACTAATTCAATTATGATCCTTCTATCAGCTTTGATATGTTTATTAGTTTTTATTTTTTCTGGTAACATATTATCCATTTTTGGTAAAGAATTTTCTGAGGGAAGTTTAATTCTAAGGATTCTGATCCCTAGCCTCTTTATTAGAATGATTTCAATACCTTTTGTTTCCTTTCTTTCAGGAACAAAATATGTACTGTACCCCAATATAGGTGGTATTATAATATTAATAATATCTTCAGTATGTTGGGTTTTACTGGTACCAGATTATAATTTAGTTGGGATTGCGATAGGCTATACTGCAGGAATTGTCATCGGGATAGGATATCAAATATTTATCGCCATCTTGAAGATCAAGTCTTTTAGCACAAATTATTAGATTATTAGTCATGATCAGATTAAACATTGTTATAAAGTACTATATGCTGTCTTTTCTTTTTATTGACACAATTAGTGGTTTTGTTCGCATTTATTTAGGCATTACTAACCCTCTTTTCAATATAGGATATTGGATAAGAGGCCCGATTTTGATTATTTTTATTTTTTATTACTTTTTTAAAATAAAAAATAAAGATCTTTTCTATGATGAGTTCTTAGCTATTACCATGTTTATATTTTTTATAATGAGTACTATTATCCATTTTTTATATCATTCTTCTGCTAGCATGTTCATTGAGGATGCTACCTATATATTAAGATTTCAATTTCTATTGTTTCTTTTTGTATATATAAAAAATCGAATGAAACTGAGTTCAGACTTCTCAAAAAAGGTAATATCTATAAATTTCTCTGTATTTGTTATTAATCTTTTGGTTGGGCATGTTTTTGGTATTGGACTAGAAGCTTATAGGTTTGAAGGCACTTCAAAAGGTATGTTCCAGGGAGGCAATCCTGTTTCAATATTAAACTTAATATTTTTCACATATTTCTTGTTAGATGGAAAGTTAAGAAGAAAAATTATACCCTTATCATTAACCTTCCTAAATGCATTTATCATTGCATCAAAAAGCGTTTTTGGGTTTGTAATTCCAATTTTTTTCGCATTGAAAAGAAGAGCATTTAGTTTAAATAAGATCATTGCATATAGCATATTTACGATATTATTTGTTTTTTCATTTTCATTATTGATTGAAAAATCAATTGAAATGTATGAGTCACGTTTTGGATTAAATATAAATAAGTCCATAGCAGCAGCTGAAATGGTTGGTGGCTTATATAGCAACCAGACTTTGAATAAAATTACCTCAATTAATTTCAGACGATACGCATCATTAAATATTCAAATGCAGGAATCTTTATCAAATTCAAATACCTTTTTATTTGGAACAAGTTTTTCTGGGCAAAATTTATTCTGGAAAAAAAGAGGTGAATTTTGGTTCACTAATGCTTCAATGGACTTTTTTGATTTTTTCTTTAAGTATGGATTATTAGGTACTACAATTTTTATTTTATTATTGACACGAGGATTAATGCAGTCTCTTTATGAATCAAATGTGAGAAATAACGTTGCCATACTTTTATTTTTTGTATACAGTTTTTTTGGTGGTCACGTAATTGATTCTGTTACATCAGGATCACTGTTTTACTATCTTTTAGCAACAATGAGTTCTAAATGAAAGTACTAATCGTTGCAAGTGGTAACAGTGCTGCCATTAGTCCATTTGTAAAAGAGCAAGGAGATAGTTTAAAAGAAATAGGTTTGGACATTGACTACTTTTTAATAAAAGGTAAGGGTATAACTGGATATTTAAAAAATTATTTTAATTTAATTAGATTAGTGAAAAACAATACCTATGATATTATTCATGCCCACTATGGATTATCTGGTCTATTAGCAACATTACAATCTCATGTTCCTGTAGTAATAACTTTCCACGGTAGTGATGTAAATCTAAATCGAACCAATTTTTATCTCAGTTTTTTAGCCTCAAGGTTATCTGATGAAAATATTTTCGTACATGAAAGCTTATCAAAAAAATTAAGTTTATCTTCAGATCAAACTGAAATTATTCCCTGTGGAGTAAACCTAAATTTATTTAAACCAATTGATAAGGCAGCTTCAAGAGATAAGCTTGGACTGGATCATAATTATTCCTACGTGCTTTTTTCCTCATCTTTTAATAATAAAATTAAAAATGCAGCACTTGCAAAATTAGCACTAAGTAATTTTGAAAATATAATCTTGCTTGAGATGAAAGGATACTCAAGAGAAGAAGTGCATTTATTAATGAATGCTGTGGACATTCTTATTGTGACTTCACATTCAGAAACCGGGCCAGTAGTTGTGAAAGAGGCATTAGCATGCAACTGTCCTATTATTTCAACTGATGTTGGTGATGTAAAGGAATTAACGAAAGGTACAAAAAACTGTTACATAGTAGGATATGATGCAAAACACATTGAACAAAGGATTCGAGATATTTTGTCATCTAATAAGAAGTCAGACGGAAGAGCTGCAGTAAAGCACTTTGGTTTAGAAAAAATCGCAACAGACGTTTATGAAGTCTATAAAAGAGTAGTAAAATAGATTTCAAATGAAAATTTTTGTCGATATAGGCCACCCCGCACATGTTCACTACTTTAAAAATTTAATTTTAAATCTCAAGCATAAAGGTCATGAGTTTTTGATTACTGCAAGAGAAAAGGACGTAAGCCAAGAATTATTAGACAATTATAACATACCATATACTTCAAGAGGTACGGGAAGCGATAGCCTAGTGGGAAAATTTTTCTATTTGCTAAAGGCAGATTTCCAATTGCTCAAATTGGCTAGAGATTTTAAACCTGATATATTTTTAAGTTTTGCGTCACCTTATGCTAGCCAAGTGTCAAGCATGATTCAAAAACCACATATTGCATTCACAGATACTGAGCATGCTAAACTAGGCATATTATCATTCCTCCCATTTACTAATATTGTATTAACACCATATGCTTATAAAAGTGACCATGGTAATAAACATTTACGATTCAATGGATATATGGAACAATGTTATTTGCAAAAACAATATTTTAAACCCAACAATAAAGTTTTAAAAAAATTAAACCTGAAAGAAAATCATAAATTTGTAATAATACGTTTAGTTTCTTGGAAGGCCAGTCATGACATCGGACACAAAGGATTCTCTTTGGACTATCTTAAAAGGTTGATTGAATTAGTTGAAGATCATTCTAGAGTATTTCTTTCAGTGGAAGGTGAAATACCAGCACAGTTAGAAAAATATAAATTACCGATCGATCCTACAGAGATTCATAATATTCTTTATTACGCTGAATTATTTATTGGAGAAGGAGCAACAATGGCATCAGAATGTGCTGTTTTAGGTACTCCAAGTGTTTATGTTAATTCATTATCGGCGGGAAGCCTTGAAAATCAAGCAAAAGAAAATCTGATACATATGTTCAATTCAACAGATGGTGTTATTGAAAAAGTAGAAGAAATTCTAAAAAATGATAATTATAAAACTCAGCAAAAAATCATGAGAGATAAAGCATTAGAAAAAAAGGTTGATGTAAATAAATTCATGGAATGGTTCATATTGAATTACCCAAATAGTTATGAAAAAATTAAAGAAAACCCAAGTCTTCAATATGAAATAAAATAATATTTTTTGGTTCTATGATTATAAATGAAGTAGATTAAACCATAATAGGGAGACTACTATATTGATGTAAAACGCTATCATTTTCTTAATAAAATCTAAATTAATACAAATGATAATCACGTCTTTACACATATGTTTCATATAAGAACCTGTGATACTCAACACAGTGTAACACACCCTCATATTATAAATTTATCCTATATGAATCCATAAAGGGTGCTAACCGAATTATATGATCAACAAATCTAAACTTGAAAAAATATTATGGTCACTTGACCTATTAGTCTTTACTTTTGTATTTCTTTTGATGAACTACAATAAGTTCGGAATAATTTTCCCTAGAGATAATTATTTATATCTTTTTTTCATCTTACTTGTATCATGGTCAATCTTTTCATCTTATTATGATAAGATCTCTGCATTTATTCAAAAGCCTTTTTGGCTTGTGATGAGGATAATTTTCTGGTCTTCTTTAATGAGCCTACTTTTTGTTGTGATTACTATATCCTTTTCTGATTTGTGGAGTATATCTAGGATATTCATGGTCACTTTTATGACAGTCATGTTACTCTATGAGCTATTTGTAGCCTTATTACTGAAGTTTTACTTAAAAAATTCAGGTATAAAAGTAGTAAATATTGAAGAAACAAGAGATAATGCAGCCCAGAACAAATTTTATTTAAAATGGATAATACCAGGCATACTCCTTCTACTATTAATTTACATAGCTTTTGTATACATTGAACGTGGATCATTCCATTATGATATTTTACAAGAACAAAATTTTCTTATATTAATCACAGCTTGGGGGATAGGCACCTTACTAACTAATCGCTATAAAGAACCTAATTCGATTAACCATTATTATGAAATCGCACCATATATTAAAGCATCAATTTTAACATTCCTTTTTCTAACATTTTTTTATTACTCACTTAGAATAGATTCAAAATCTATAGAACTAATTTATAAAGCAGGTTTATTGCATTCTGGTATAGAAATCATAGCTTTCTTCCTTTACTTTTTTGGCCAATCAAAAAAAAATGGACACCTAAAAATTAATTTACAAAACCAAATAAAAAAGATAGATGGACAAGAAATACTTTCATTTGATCAGACAAAAAGTAATAAAAACGGAACCTATGATAGTTCTGAATTACTAAATAGTCTTAAAACTTTTAGATCTGGGTATGAAATTGAACTAACCAGTTTCATCTGGCAAACAATTGAAAGAGAAAAGATATCAAAAGACAAGGTTACAATCCTTAATACATCTTCAAATATTAATATTGAACTTTTATTCGATAATTCAAGAGAATTATTAGTTAATATGCATCGATTAAATGATATTAGAAAAATTAATCAGCATTTACTCACGGCATATTCAAAACTTGAGAGTGGTGGACTTTTTGTTGGAAACTTTATCCCTCTTGAAAAATTAAAAAGTCACTTGCGATCTCAGATGCCTCATTTCCTCTATTCAATTGTTCTTCCATTTTATTTTATGTTTCATAGAGTGTTCCCAAAATTAGCAATTACCAAACAAATTTATTTTATAATTACTCGAGGAAGAAATCGTGTATTATCAAAATCTGAAGTGTTAGGTCGTCTAGCTTTTTGTGGATATGAAATCTTAAACGAAATAAATATTGAAGACAGGTTTTATTTCGTATGTAAAAAGAAAAAGACTGTCTCAGAGGAAGAATCACCGTCATATGGTCCCATTGTGAGATTGAAAAGAATTGGTTATAAAGGCAAACCTTTATATATATATAAGTTAAGAACTATGTATCCTTATAGTGAGTTCATCCAGGGTGATATATATGAAAAATATCATTTAGATAAATCTGGGAAAATGAAAGGAGATTATAGAATTACTTCTTGGGGAAAGATTTTTAGAAAATATTTTATTGATGAGATACCACAACTTTATAATTGGATAAAGGGTGATATTAATTTGGTTGGTGTAAGAGCATTAAGTGAACATTATTTTGGATTATATCCATCTGATTTGCAACAAAAAAGAACCAATTTTAAACCAGGTTTAATTCCACCATATTATGCTGATCTTCCAAAATCATTTGATGAAATTATTGAAAGTGAGCGAAATTATTTAAACCAAAAAGAAACCTCCCCAATCATTACTGACATACAATACTTTATAAAAGCAATGTCAAACATTTTCCTGGGCGCAAGAAGCAAATGATGGACCTTAAAAGATATTTCTTTTTTTTATCTTTTTTTATTTCATTTACTTTTTCAGATGATTTAGAAGTAAAACCAATTGTTTTTACTCTACATTCGTCAAATGGCAGTGATTGGGTCTATGAGAAAACACCTCTAACATCTTTTGGCGCTGGTCTTAGCTTTAAATTTCAGAACCCCACATGGTCAGTCTTAGTAGACTATATGCAGCTTGGTTTTATAGGTCAAATAAATCATAGCCTCTATTCCTTTTCATCAATTAAAAGCCTTCCATATCTTGACACATCAAAAGATGCAGATGGTTATTGGAGTGAATATGTAAAAACAAAAATCACATATAAATTAAAATCGGCAGAAATTCATTTGGGTATATTTGATTGGAGTGTGGGACATGGGGTCAACTCAATATATATTTCAAGGAAATCGCCTTCATTTCCTCAGTTTGGATTTAATTGGCAAATAAAGAAAAATTTGAATTTTATTTATTTTCATGGATTTTTAAATAGTGGTATAAATGATTCATCAAGATCAATATTTTATGAGAATGAGATAAGTCAACGTATAATTGATGTCCCAAGAAATATTGCATATCATAGGGTTGAATGGAAACCAATAAATAATTTTGTATTAGGCTTGAATGAATCAGTTATTTACTCATTGAGAAATTTAGATTTTCACTACTTAATTCCAGTTACTCCATTTTATCCCATAGAAAATTATTTAGGTGATACTGATAATATTCAGATGGGATTTGATTTGTTATATACATTCACAGCTAAACAAAATTTTTACGCTGGATTCTTCATGGACGAATTAACACCAGAGTGGATCTTTAATTCAAAAAATCATAATTGGTTTGCTTATCAATTAGGATATAGAATAGATGATTTAATTTTTCAAAATTCATCTTTTATTTTTGAGTATAATTGGACAGACCAACGCATATATAAACATAAATATAAGATAAATGACTTTTATAGTCATGGAGAGCCACTAGGATTTTGGGCAGGACCACATTCTGAGGAATTATTAGCTAGTTATTCATTCACGGTAGGTTATTCTGAAATAAGCATAGATTATTCTACGGTAAAACGTGGTCTCATTTCTGATGAATCTACAATTACGAACTATAATGATACATATAATTCAAGATATAGTGATGGATATGAATTGAAAGATTACTTTTCAGTTAGAATACAAACAACTTCAAAGGTAAAAGGTTTGAATTATATTTTTGGTATAAATCAAATTAGATTTGAAAATAATGGATTGATTAATGATTTTTCTAGTGCAAATAAGTATTCTATAGAACTAGGTATTTTTTACAATTATCAATCGAGTAAAGATTAATATTTAGGTAAAAATTTCTGATATTTTAAAAACGGAAGATCGTCATCTTTTTTCGAAATTATTGGAGAATTATTCCCCCAATCAATATCAATAGTTTTATCATTCCATTTTATACCATACTCATCATTAGGGTTATAAAAATTTGTACATTTGTAAGAAACGATTGATGTATCCGATAAAACTAAATACCCGTGTGCGAACCCCTCAGGAACATATAGCATCTTTTTATTCTCAGCCGATAATTCAACTGTTACATATCTACCATATGTTGGAGAACCCAATCTAATATCTACTGCGACATCTAGAATAGTTCCAACAACTGCACGAACAAGTTTACCTTGAGGAAATTCTAATTGATAATGCAATCCTCTAAGAACTCCTTTTTTAGAAAGCACTTCATTATCTTGAACAAAATGGGTTGGAAGACCATTATCTTTAAAATTTTTCAATGAGTATGATTCAAAAAAGTATCCCCTATTGTCATTATGAACTAAGGGATTAACCACCTTAACATCATTTATTTCAGTGTTTTCAATTAACATTATTTAAAATACCTCGACCTACATTGTCAAAAGTAAATTTATGCGCCTTCAATTTTTTAACATCAATTATGTTTCTAGTATCCAATAAGATAGGTTTGCTCATTAGTTTTTGTAATCGTTCAATACTCATTGAACGAAATTCATTCCATTCTGTTAGAATTGCAACTGCATCTACATCTTTGCAAGCTTCTTCCCAAGAATTGAAATAATTAATCTCTTCAAAAATTTTTCTCATTGATTCATTTGCAACAGGATCATAAGCATTAATAAGTCCACCATCATTTTTTATTGCGTTTATCATAGTTATAGATGCAGAATCCCTAACATCATCAGTGTTTGGTTTGAAGGCAAGACCTAAAATTGATATTCTTTTATCTTTAAAACTTCCACCAACAAGTTTCTTCATTTTGTTGACCATTCTTATTTTTTGGTTCTCATTAGATTGAATTGAAGCTTCAATGGTATGCATCACTTCTCCATTTTCTTTAGATAATTTTGCAAAAGCTTTTGTGTCTTTTGGAAAACAAGAACCTCCATAACCTGGACCTGGATGCAAAAATTTTGGACTAATTCTACCATCTTGGCCCATGGCTTTTGCAACATCTTGTACATCAGTACCTAATGTTTCACATAAATTTGCAACTTCATTGATATAACTTATTTTCAATGCTAAAAAAGCATTTGCTGCATATTTTATCATTTCAGCAGTTGCAATACTTGTACTTAAAATTGGTTTGTCATTGATGTATAATGGATCATAAACCTCCTTCATTATTTTTAGAGATATTTTATTTTCTGAACCAATTACTATTCTATCAGGCCATAAAAAATCTTTAACAGCTGAGCCTTCTCTTAAGAATTCAGGATTCGATACATAATCAAATGGAATATTATTAAAATTGTTCTCTTTAATTATACTTTTTATGAGATCTCCTGTCCCAACTGGTACCGTACTTTTTGTGCATATAACTTTGTATTCATTAATGTTTTCTCCAATAACTTTCGCAACAGATTTAACTGCGGTAATATCTGATTTTCCATCCTCTCCTTCAGGGGTCCCAACTGCAATGAAAATTATTTCTGAATCTCTGATTGCTTTTTTTATATCATAAGTAAAACTAAGTCTTCCAGCATTGATATTTTTTTTTAATAATTCAGTTAATCCTGGCTCGTAGATTGGTACAGACCCATTATTTAACTGTCTTATTTTTTCTTTTGATATGTCTGCACATATAACTCTATGTCCAAAATCTGAAATTGCTGTTCCACTAACTAATCCGACATATCCTGTTCCAATAAACGTGATTTTTTTCAACTTACTTACCTCAATTTTAATTCAACTAATTTTAGGTTACATGAAACCATTCTTTCTTCTAAGCATCCATTCTAAAGTTAAAACAAAAATTATTACACAGAATAATAATCGACTGTTGTGTAAGATTATTTTACTCTGAAAAATTTCTTTATTTGATTTTTTGTTAATATCATTAAGGACCGACAACCTATCAGTCCAATTATAAAATGAGCCATTAGTTGCATCTGACAACTTTTGTAAAAGTTTTTCGTTTAAAAAAACATTGTTTAGCTCAATTTGGCTTTCTTGAACTAGAACGCTTCCTTCACTAACGATTAATGACTTTTCACCAAACATTAATTCAATATTATAATCTAACTTACCAGATTTTGATGCCCAAAATTGTCCTGCGTAAAATCCAGTTTTATTATCGTAAGCTAGTGGCTTTGAATTTATTTTCTTTCCATCACTAAAAATATGAATCATGGCATCACTCGATTTTTCACTTTCTTTAATAGGCCTACCAATTATCGATACTTTTTCACCCTGTTGATAAGTATTCTTGCCTGATCTAAAGTAAAAGTCTTTCCCATTTCCTGTTTTCATTAGCCAGCTAAAAAGAGTATTTAACATTTGATAAGTTAAATTTTTATAGTCATCATTTTGAGCTTTGTAAAATAACTTATGTAATTCTGGTGAAGAAAATACTAGATACCTCAAGGGATCCTTTTCTGATATTTGAATAAGTGGAATAGTAACATCTGATATTTTAAAGCTTGCTAAAACTTTAGAGTTGAGAGTATCTATTTCAGTATTTATTGATAATGGTGGGTGATCAATTTTTTTTTCATCTGTCAAATCATTATTCTGGAATGGAAAAATTGCTTCCCAGTTTTTTGAAAATTTCCAATTATAACTTGATCCTAATTGAATTAATGGCTGTTTAATATCCATATCCATAAGATTTAAAAATGGCTTGAGCGAATTTTCATCGATATCATTTCCTAAAAAAATTGCAAAACTTGTTTTTTGAGACAATATTTTTTTTGCAAATATTCTTAAAAAAGATTTCCACTCCTCTTTATTTTCTTTGACTGGATGATTATCAAATAAAATCAAATCATATTTAGTATCCCAGAAATTTTTTAATGGAGGTAGGTATCCATTTTTTGTTAAAAAATAATGGTCTATTTGGAAGTTGTTATTTTCTTTTAATATATTTTTTAGAACGCTAGTATTAAAATTCGGTGCACCAGTTATTATAGATATTTTATATTCATTTTTTAAAACTTGAATCGGTAGTATTTGCTTATTATTCAAAATATTTACCTCATCAGGTAGTGCATTGACTTGAATTTTATATTCTATTTCACCAGTTTTATCAGGATTTAGCATAAACCTAATTTTATCAATACTGCCCTCTCCAGATAGATTTAAAGTTTTTGAACCCAGTAATTTTTCTTTAGAATGTATCATCACACTCACTCTCTGGTTTTGAATGCCAAAGGAAGATAGTAATACCTCAATTTCAGCATTTTCACCTTTTATAATTACTGGTGGCGCATTTATTGAGACTATTGAAACATCGACTAATGGAATTTTATCTCCAATCCCAATAATATGAATTGGCTTATTTTTGTCAAGATTTATGTTTGATATATTGATCCCTTGATTCGCCTGACCATCTGTAATTATCAAACTGCCTGCAACCCCATAGCCATTATCTTGATTCATATGATTAAGAACTTTTCCAAGATTAGTAGAAGCATCATTGATATTTCTTTGTCCTAAAACCCAATTAGTATCAATCTCCGTTCCAAAATTATATATTTTCAAAGGTATATCTTTTTTGTTAAGTCTGTTGATCATATCATCTATACCTGATAACAAGGAATTTATTGAGGGACTAGAGTGATACGACATACTCAATGATTTATCTACATAAATATTCCAGAATAAATTACTTTCTATTGAATCAGTTTTTGTAATTGATGGGTTTAAATAAACTAAAAGGACAATTAAAAAAAGAAAGATTCTAAATATAAAAATAGATCTTAATTGCTTTGAAACGAAGAACCATTTATATGCAAATAGTGCTGTTACAGCTATAGCAATAGAAACTAACCAAAAAAGGTGGTCAGGGTATGAAAACACTAATCTCAAAATTAACTTAATTTCATATTTGGCTTGATGCTAAAATCTAAATTATCATTAAATCCCAATCCAAATTTCAATTTTATTTCACCTAAATAAGCTATCATTGCCGCATTATCAGTGCAATATGACAAATCAGGAAAAATAATTTCTGTTGATGGTAAAGTTTTAATTAATTCATTTCTTAAATATTGATTTGCTGCAACGCCTCCAGCAATCACGCAAGTTTTAAACTTTGTTTTGTTTATTCCTCTATTTACTTTTTCAACAAGAACATCAATTATTGCTTTTTGATAACTGGCAATAACATCAACACGTTTGATAGAGTCTGTTTCGATAAAATTATCCATAAAATAAAGTAATGATGTTTTTAATCCACTAAAACTAAACTCCAAGCTATCTTTTGAAATCATACTCCGAGGAAAATTAACTTTTGTTGGATCTCCTCCATTTGCAGCTTTTTCTATTTCTGGACCACCTGGATACCCTAAACCTAAAATTCGTGCACCCTTGTCAAAGGCCTCTCCTGCCGCATCATCTCTTGTTTCACCTAATAAAATATACTTGCCCAAATTTTTTATTGACCACAATTGAGTATGCCCACCAGATACTAACAGGCAAACAAATGGAAATTCTAATGAATCATTTGCTAAAAAGTTAGCAAATATATGCCCCTCTAAATGATTAATAGGGATTATAGGTATTCCCAAACCAAGCCCTAAACCTTTTGCAAAGCCTACTCCTGTCAATAATGTACCGGCTAATCCCGGACCCTGCGTTACTGAAATAGCATCTAATTCATTTAATTTAATCCCAGATTCATTCAATGTATGATTAACTACTTTGTTGAGGAGATACTCGTGCTCTCTTGAAGCAATTTCAGGAATGACACCTCCATAATCAGAGTGAATAATTTGTTGTCTAACAGTGCTAGAAAGTATTTCTCCTTCGCTACAAATTGCCGCTGCAGTTTCATCACATGAAGTTTCTATACCTAAAGTAATCATTTTATTTCACGAGCAACGCCAATTTCAACATTTTTTGGAGAAATATCTCTCCAATCTAATATATTTTTTGGAATACTGACTTTAGGTTCATAAAACTGTTTTAAATGACTCCAATCATTAAAATCAACAATTACTTTAATATCAGTAGGATTTAAATTAGAAATCTGTTTCACTCCACCGATTACCGTTAGTGAAACTGTTTGCGGTGATGGAAATACTCGAATTTTCTCGGGTATATTTACTACTATAACCGGAACATCTACAATAATTCGTTCACTTATGTTCTGAATATCTAAGCTTATTTCAACACTATTAGTTGAATACTTAATTAAGCGTCCAAGAGATTGAGTTTTAATTTCTCCCGAATAAAACGAAGTTAATCCGTTTATTGTATCGTAAATAGTCTCTATATGATTAATTAATGCAAGTTCTTTTTTAGGACCCGCTATGTTTATTCTTTCTGGGCTGATAATTTGATTGCCTACCAGTAAAAATCCAGGTGCAGGTTTTATATGCAAGTTTGAAATAATGGGAACACTTTTGGATGAATAGTCATCTAGACTAATTTTTATTCGATTAGGGTAAACAACTTCAACAAAGGAAAGATTGTAATTTAGTGGGAGTACAACTTTTTGAGGAAATTTTTCAAAATAGTCATTTAAAACAAATTCATATTCTTTAGATATTCCTTCCAAATCAAGGACAAGTTTAAATCCACCAAAATTTTTCAAAAGAAATGATTTAAATAAATCTCTACCAGTACCACGTAAACGAACTGATGCACTAGGAGGGACCTCTTCCTTGTGAGCTTTTTGAACATTAAGATTTCTGGCTTCGATAGGTAAATCTAAAATGAGAGTGTATTCATTCTGTGAGACTACAAAAATCCACAACAATAATGCCAATCCAAGCGCACCAAATAGGAGAGATAACTTTTGTCCAATTAATGATTCAATGGGTTTATTCAATTTCAAAATGAAATTATCGTACCACTTTAAACAAATTATTCTTCTATTTTGTCTTCCGGCTCTGTTTCAACATTAATATCTTCAACACCTTCTTTTTCTGCTTGACTAGCAATATCCAGTAATTCCTGGGGTAAATCTAACTTTTCGCCTGAATCTGTCTTTTGATTAGTTAAATACTGCTTTACCTCATCATTTGCAGATGTTCTATTAGCAGCACCCGCTAATTCTTCTTTATACAGAACGACTTTTTTATCTTCTGGAGAAACCTTCATAACAATTCCAGATAAATTTGCCCCCACTTCATATTGACTTGCAAGTGCACGTCTATCCTTTTTAGACATTTTACCAAAAGGTCCTTTACCTTGAAATAATCCTTTAATAATTCTACTAATTTTAAGTTTTCTACCTAAAACGGCACCTACTATGTTTTTAGACCTTCTTTTTAAAAATTTCTTAATTAAATCACCAATAATATTAGTTAATAGATTAGATGAACCTCTTTTTTTAGATTTTGTAAATTCTTGTATCTTTTGTGTAGTAGATAAATCTTGCTTCTGTTCTAATTCTGCTTCGCGTCTTGCGACCTTCCCAGATTCTACTACTTCTTTCTGATAATCTCTCTGTGCTGAAAAAATATCAAGAATTGAATCAAATTTAGCACCTAAAAGTTCATTTTGATCATAAACTAATTTTTGTGTGTGTACGAGATTAGTGTTTAAAGATTTTACCTCGTTTGACAGTTCACTTACTGAATAGTTTATTACATTTAATTTATTTTCAATTCCTGCACCAAGTAACCTTGCAGTAAACTTTCTAACCTGCTCATCTTTTACCAGAACACTATCATCATCTTGATTTAATGCTTCTTGAGCTTTTCTTACAAAATCTGAAGGTTTACCACCAGAACTGGGAGGAGATTGATTAGGTTTATTTGTTGGTTTTGGTGTATCACTCTTAATTTCTTTTCTACCCAGTGCTTTATTAAAGATTTCTCCACCAAATTCAGTTTTTAAAGCACTTGTAAATAACGATCCTCCTTCTGCTTTTTCTAATCCTTCTGCTTCTCGTTCTTTTTTTGCTGTTTTTGCATTTTCAGCAGCATTCATCACCTTATTAGCAATGCCACCAGCGATGGCAGTTGTTAAACTTCCTGCAAATGTTTTTACGATTGATGCTGCCACTATCTGTTCTTAGCTGCTTCTTGTTTTTGTTTGACTTCTTCAAGGTATTGCATGAGGAAGGTTGTATAAACTTCCCTTTCCCAAGGCATCCAATTTTCAATCTCAGTCAAGCTATATTTATGGTACTGCATCAAAGCAAAATTCATTCTGTAATACCCTTCCAAATTATTTTGGAAGAGTGCTATGCGAAAAAACTCTGTAGACCCTCAATAGTAAATTCAGATTCAACTCCAGTATTAGGATTAGTAACAGTAAACTTGTGTTGAAGTTTAGGTGCAGTTGCATAAAACTTTTGAATTTTTTCAAATTGTTTTGTAGTTAAACCATCAACAAATTCACGAAACTCTTTCTTTGATGTAGTTGATGAATCATATACATCTTGACCTTGAAAAATTTGTTCAATAGAATCTGCAATAAATCCATAAACTTCTTCAGTTTGCATTTCTTTCTGCAAAAATTCCCTATCCACAAATTGTTTCATGCTAGGGTATTGCATAATAATACCAGATTCTTCATCAAACATGATTTTTCTATCATGTCCCTCTGGTTTAAAAACTTCCACTTGATTGATATCAATTACATGATCAACCACTGTCTTATCATCATCCTGACAAGTTACAGACAAAGTAATTGTTTCTCCAATTGATGCTGCTCTAATTTTCAAAAACAAATATTCAAGGTCAAAACTAGGTAAAGTTTCAACTTTAATTCTAGAAGTTACACAATTTTTGATAAGATCCTTTACAGCAGATGTAATCTGTTTTTCGTCTTTAGATTCTAATGCTAATAATAATACTTTTTCTTCTTTTACAAGAAATGGACGATATCTAATCGTTTTTCCAGTAGAAGGTAATTCAAGTTCAAACGTAGGATACCCTAACTTCGGTAATGCCATAAAAATGATTTCAAGTCGTATATTTATATATAGCGACTTTTTCAGGCAAAAAATGTCAGGAAAAATTTTCCCACTTTTACAGAATCAAAAAATCAATTTTCGTACACTATATGGTG
>Ga0207993_1000405_pt1 | contig 16997 bp, 13 predicted proteins | sample ETN01SmetaG_2_FD_185791 | JGI IMG/M metagenome (GOLD analysis project Ga0207993, IMG submission 185791) | Marine microbial and viral communities from oxygen minimum zone, Eastern Pacific Ocean - ETNP2014F12-01SV265 (SPAdes) (version 2) | ecosystem: Environmental > Aquatic > Marine > Oceanic ...
ACTTCAATGTGGATTCTGTACCCCGGGAATTTTGATGAAGGTTTGGCCCCTTTTTGAAAAACCGGAACAGCCAAGTCGGGAAGATTTTGTCAAAGCCCTTAACAGCAACCTCTGCCGTTGTACCGGATTCAAAAAGATTGTTGACTCGTGCGTTCATGCGGCCGAAGCGATCCAGCAGGGAAAAATCCTGAGTTTACCTGCCTATACTGGAAAATTGGGAGATTCCCTTCCCAAATACGATTCAAGACGACTGGCAACGGGTCATGCTCCTTATGTTGCTGACGTGGAATTGGAAGGGATGCTTTATGGGGCCCTCAAATTCAGTGATCATCCCCGAGCCAAAGTCCTTTCCATGGACTTCTCTGAAGCAGGCGCTCATCCAGGTGTGGAACGGATCTTTACTGCAGAAGACATTCCCGGTGCCAGGCATACCGGGCTGATTGTTCAGGATTGGCCGCTGATGATCGAAATCGGAGAGGAAACCCGATACATCGGCGATGTGCTGGCAGTTGTTGTTGCAGATACCGAGAAAAATGCAAGGGAGGCGGTTCAGAAAATCAATGTCGATTACGAGGTGCTCACTCCGGTGACCGACCCCAAAGCAGCACTGGAAAGCAGCAGCCCGCAGGTTCATGCCAAAGGAAACCTGCTTTCGAATGCGGAAATCCATCGTGGTGATCTCGAAGCCGCACGCCAAAAAAGTGCTCACATCACCAAGGGGACCTACTCCACCCAGCGGATCGAACACGCCTTCATGGAAATGGAATGTTGTCTTGCGGCACCTTCAGAGGATGGCGTTGAAGTCTATTCCCAGAGTCAGGGTGTTTATGAGGATCGGAAGAGCATCAGTAGCATCCTGGGACTTCCCCAGGAAATGGTTCGTGTGAAGCTGATGCCCAACGGCGGAGGCTTTGGTGGTAAAGAGGATCTTGCGGTTCAGGGTCACGCATCCCTGGCAGCCTTTCTGATGAAAAAACCGGTGCGTGTGGCCCTCACCCGTGAAGAATCGATCTGCATGCATCCCAAACGCCATCCGCTGACGATGGAAATCGAAATGGGATGTGACAGCAACGGCCGCTTCACCTTTGTCAAAAGTGACATCATCGGGGACACGGGAGCATATGCATCGGTGGGAATGAAAGTATTGGAACGGGCCGCAGGACATGCCACCGGAGCCTACCATGTCGATGCAGTTGAAGTTCGAAGCCGAGCGGTCTACACCAACAACATCCCCTGCGGGGCGATGCGCGGATTTGGTGTGAACCAGATCAATTTCGCTGTCGAAAGCTGTGTTGATGAACTCTGTGAGATGGGAGGCTTCGACCGCTGGCAGATCCGTTACGACAATGCCCTCACCCCGGGTGGAATGACTTCTACGGGACAAGTGCTTCAATCCGGAATCGGTATCCGTAAAACCCTGGAAGCAGTCAAGGATGTGTTCCAGCAATCCAGACATGCAGGAATCGCCTGCGGTATTAAAAATACCGGTATCGGTAATGGAGTTCCAGACACTGGAAAAGTGAAGATTGTGATCGAATCTCCGGAAAGGATTCTTATCCATCAGGGATGGACCGAAATGGGCCAGGGGGTTTACACCATGGCGGTTCAGTTTTTCTGCGAGGTCACGGGTCTCTCTCCTGAGATTGTCGAAGTCAGGGTCGATACTGCCGAGGAAAGTGAAAGCGGAATGACCACCGCTTCTCGTGGAACTTCCATCATCGGACATAGTGTTATTGATGCCGCAACGAAACTGAAACAGGATCTTGAACAGAGTTCCCTGGAAGAACTCACAGGAAAGGTGTATCAAGGAGAATGGACCTGTGACTGGACCACCGCACTTGAATCCGATTCGGACAACATCCAGACCCATTACTCCTACAGTTATGCAACCCAGGTGGTGGTCCTGGATGATGCAGGCAAGGTGAAAACGGTTTATGCCGCCCATGATGCGGGCAGGATCATCAATCCCACTTTGTTCGAAGGCCAGCTTGAAGGCTCGATCCACATGGGACTTGGTTATGCCTTGACCGAAGACATGGCGATGGAAGGAGGATTCCCGGTGCACCGAAAGTTGGGGAAAATGGGACTGATCCGTTCTTCGGCAACTCCTGAAATTGTGGTGATTGGAGTCGAGGAACCTGATGAAAACGGACCCTTTGGAGCCAAAGGAGTAGGAGAAATCGGTTTGGTACCCACGGCTTCTGCGGTTGCGAATGCCTTCAAAAGTTTCAGCGGTGAACGACAGTATTCACTTCCGCTTCAATCCGTCAGTGCCTGAAAATGGGAAAGCTCTATCTATTCGCCTTGGGAGGCAATGAAATTTCTCCGGTTATCACCGATCCGGAAACCGGGAAGATGGTCAACCCTGACCTTCCCGCCCAGTGGCGACAGGCCTGGAAAACCTGTGAAATCCTGGCTCAGTTCATCGTTGACCACCCGGATAACGCCTACATCCTGACCCACGGTAATGGTCCTCAGATCGGCAATATCCTGCTTCGTTCAGAATATGCCGGTGAAATGATCCACAAATTGCCCATTGATGTTTGCGGGGCGGATACCCAGGGAGCCTTGGGCTACATGTTGGCGCAACTCTCCAACTCCCTGAGAGTTCGGGGTAAGGACCTCAAAACTGCGGAAATCATCACTCAGGTCATCGTCGATCATGATGATCCTGCCTTCCAGGAACCCACAAAGTTCATCGGCCCGCCCATGACCAAGGAGGAAGCCGAAGAACATCAGAAAAACCAGGGTTACCTCTGCGGGTTCTACAAGCTCAATGACCAGGGACAGGAGGTTTGGCGCAGGGTGGTTCCTTCTCCCAAACCAAAGGAAATCATCGAAATCGATATCATCGAAAGCTGCTTGCAGTCTGGCAACATCCCTATCGCGGTTGGAGGCGGAGGCATTCCGGTGGTCGCAATCGAACCTCAAAAAGCAGGGGAGTTGGAACAATATCCATGCAGCTACGACATTACCTATCAAAAATCTCTGGATGCCCCGCCGGCTAAAGTCTACTGCGGTGTTGAAGGAGTGATCGACAAGGATCTTTCCTCCAGCCTGCTGGCCACTTCTTTACGCGAACGCGCACACCGTCGCGGAGAAGAATTGGAGGTGGTGTTTGTGATCCTGACCGATGTGGATGGGGTTAAACTCAATTACCAGCAGCCTAATCAGGAGGACGTCCGCAGCCTCAACTTGGAAGAAACCAGGGAACTCCAACAGTCAGGTATTTTCCCAAGCGGAAGCATGGGGCCCAAAGTCGAAGCCGTTATCAATTTCCTCGAAGCCGGCGGTCAGCAGGCCTTCATCACCAACATCCAGGTTCTTGAACAAACCTTTTCCGGCCAGGCAGGAACACGATTCCAATCTCATTGAATGATTGAAAGAATTGAAATTCAAATCTAATCCTAAGAAAATTAGGGTTTTTGAAATCTCTTTCAGTATCAAACCAGATGGGATTTTCCCAATTCAAAAATTGAAAACTTATATTTATGCGATTTTGAGTGAATCACTCATCGTTGCATCAATGTAAATCAGGAAGGAAAAACATGAGCTACCAGAAAGAATACCGCGAATCCATTGAGAATCCTGAAGCATTCTGGAGCCGCCAGGCCGAATTGATCAACTGGTATGAGAAACCGAAGTCGATCCTCTCCCAGGATGAAAAGGGTTTTTATCACTGGTTCAAGGGAGGAAAACTCAACACGAGTTACCTGGCCCTCGATTTCCATGTGGAAAACGGGAGGGCCGAGCAGGCGGCTTTGATTTATGATTCCCCGGTCACTGAAACCGTTCGAAGCTACACGTATCGTGAATTGCTGGACGAAGTTGCCCGTTTTGCCGGGGTGTTGAAGAACCAGGGGGTTGAAAAAGGAGACCGGGTCATCATCTACATGCCGATGATTCCGGAAGCAGTGGTGGCAATGTTGGCTTGTGCCAGGCTTGGAGCGATTCACTCGGTGGTTTTTGGAGGCTTCGCCCCGAATGAGCTGGCGATCCGTATTGATGACGCAAAACCAAAAGCCCTGGTGACGGCTTCCTGCGGGATAGAATTTACCAATATCATTGAATACAAACCTCTGGTTGATGAAGCACTTCGCATCTCCAGTCATGCTCCTGAAACCGTCATCCTGCTTCAACGGTCACAAGCAAAGGCTTCGATGCAGGCAGGGAGGGACTTCGACTGGAATGATCTGATGTCATCTGCGAATCCTGCTGATCCGGTTCCTGTGGATGCCACCGATCCGCTTTACATTCTTTATACTTCGGGGACCACCGGCTTGCCGAAGGGTGTGATACGGGAAAACGGAGGCCATGCTGTTGCCCTCAAATACAGCATGAAAGCGATTTTCAACACCAATCCCGGCGAGGTTTATTGGGCGGGATCCGACGTTGGCTGGGTGGTGGGTCACTCCTACATCGTCTATGCTCCGCTGATTCATGGATGCAGCACCATCCTTTATGAAGGAAAACCGGTCCGCACCCCGGATGCCGGAGCATTCTGGAGGGTACTGGACGAACATAGGGTGAACACTTTTTTCACTGCCCCGACCGCTTTCAGGGCAGTGAAAAAGGAAGACCCGGAGGCGAAACTCAAGCAGCAGTATGACATCAGCAATCTGCGAACCCTTTTTCTTGCTGGAGAAAGGCTGGATCCTCCGACTTATGATTGGCTTGAGGGAATCATGCATTGTCCGGTCATCGATCACTGGTGGCAGACCGAAACAGGTTGGCCGATGTGTTCCAACCCGATGGGCCTGGAACCGCAACCGGTCAAAGTCGGTTCAGCGACTTTTCCGGTTCCAGGCTACGACATCCAGGTATTGGATGATGAGGGAAAGGCTTGCGATCCAGGGACCACAGGGAATATCGTCGTCAAACTTCCTCTTCCGCCAAGTTGTTTTCCCTCGCTTTGGAACGACGACGAGCGTTTCCGAAAATCCTACCTTTCCCAATTCCCTGGCTATTATCAGACAGGAGACGGGGGGATCATTGACGAAGACGGTTATGTTTTTGTGATGGGCCGGGTGGATGATGTGATCAACGTTGCCGGACACCGGTTATCCACGGGGCAGATGGAAGAGTTGATCGGTTCCCACCCCGGAGTGGCGGAATGTGCAGTGGTCGGAATCGATGACGAATTACGGGGTCAGGTCCCAGTCGGTTTTGCCGTTTTGAAGGATGGTGTGGAAATGAACCACCAGGATCTGGAAAAGGAACTGGTCTCCATCATCCGGAAGGAAATCGGCGCAGTCGCCTGCTTCCGAAAATCCGCCCTGGTGAAAAGGCTTCCCAAAACCCGTTCCGGCAAGATCTTACGCAAAACCATCCGTCAGTTGGCAACAACCGCAGAGGTTCCAATTCCACCCACCATTGATGATCCAGCCATTCTCGATGAAATCCGTGATGCAATGCAGACCAGTGGAATAGGGAATTGAGTCCTTATCTTTAAATTGGGTGAGGTGTAACCCTTTTGAACCAGCTTAAAATTTTGCCAATTTATGATTTATAAGAGGCATGGAGTTAGATGTATTGATTCTATTCAATCTATTTTTTTCATGTCTCTTTTCATAAACCCACCCCGCCGTTTTAGAGCTCTTGCTTAGATCTTGAAGAAAATCGTTTTCTTCTTTATAATCAGCAGTTTTTAAAAATTTCAAAAAAATCCAATCATTGATTGGAGCAACTGTATTTTCTTATAAAAACAATGGATCGATTAATTGAAGAATTGAAACCTTTGCAGTCAGGACTTTACGGGAAGGATTTTCTTCTAACCTGGGAGAGAACCGAAGCTGAATTGAAGGCAATCCTTAAGATTGCAGAAGGGTTGAAGTCACTTTACGAAAGCAACTGCTCTACTAAAGTTTTCCAATCAGGGCTGGCGGTTTCCCTGTTTCGGGATCATTCGACTCGGACCCGGTTTTCTTATGCCTCGGCGGCCAACCTGCTGGGTTTGACGGTACAGGATCTGGATGAGGGAAAATCCCAGATTGCCCATGGGGAAACGGTTCGTGAAACCGCAAACATGATCTCTTTCCTCACGGAAGCAATCGGCATTCGGGATGACATGTATCTTGGAGCGGGTAATGCCTATATGCAGGAAGTAGCTGAGTCCCTCGATCTTGGGAAAGCAGATGGGGTGCTCCACCAACGCCCGGTGGTGGTCAACCTCCAGTGCGATATGGATCATCCCACCCAATCGATGGCGGACCTTCAACACCTTGTCCAGACCTATGGATCTTTGGAAAACCTGAAAGGAAAGAAAATCGCCATGACCTGGGCCTATTCGCCCAGTTACGGAAAGCCTTTGTCGGTTCCCCAGGGCATCATCAGCTTGATGACACGGTTCGGGATGGAGGTGACACTGGCCCATCCGGAAGGCTATGACCTGGTTCCAGAATGCATGAAAAACGCTTCGGAATTCGCCTCCACATCCGGCGGTAGTTTTTCGGTCAGTAACTCCATGGAGGAGGCATTTGCGGACGCAGATATCGTCTACCCCAAAAGCTGGGCACCTTATAAGGTGATGGAAACCCGAACGGAGCTGCTCCGAAACAAGGATCACAAGGGTTTGGAAGACTTGGAACAAAAATGCCTTGCGCAGAACGCGAAATTCACGGGATGGGAATGTACTGAATCATTGATGAAGACTACCCGTGATGGCAAAGCCCTTTATATGCATTGCCTGCCTGCTGACATCAGCAGTGTTTCCTGTGAAAAGGGAGAAGTAGAAGCGTCGGTTTTTGATCGCTATCGGACTCCGACTTACATCCAGGCAGGTTATAAGCCTTACATCATTGCCGCCATGATCTTTGCGGCAAAATTTGATAATCCCGCAGCACTGTTTCAGGACTTGATTCAACGTGATTTGAAGCGTGTGCATACCATTTCCTGAAACCAAAAAACGAATTGAAAAAACAACCACAATAAGCATTTTAGGAGATTGATGAATCAACTGGACGCACGAATATCAGAACTCAGTGAAAAGTACCTTCCCCTGGCTGTTGAGATGCTCAAGGAAGTCATCCGCATACCTGCTGATTATGTAGACAAACCCCTGGATCAGGGAGGAGATCCGGAATGCGGATTGAGCAATCACGAAGGGCCCAGGCTCGAATACCTGCGTGACAAGATCATCGAGATTGGCGGTGTCCGTTCGGCGGATGACATTGGATTTGATGAGTATGGGAATCTGGTCTGGACCGTTTCCGATCCGGATGACGGAATCCCGGATTCTGAAAAACGTGTGGTGTATTTCGACGGACACACCGATACAGTGCGCGCTCTAAGGGACCAGTGGCTTTCAAAAACCAATGGCAGCGTCGATTCCTATGATGGAGTGATTGATTCCGGAAAAATGGCACGTGAATTCCTACGGAGCGAGTTGGGCTATCTTCCAGAGGACTCGGAATGGGATAACATGGTGTTCGGCCGAGGCAGTGCTGACCAGCTCAGCGGAGTTATTTCCGAGGCGATTGCCACCAAAATCGCTCTGGAGCTTGCTTCTGAGGGTGCTCTCAAAGGGACCATTATACGAGCGTATGCGACCGCAGTTGAGGAAGACAACGATGGGGCGGGACCGATGTTTGTCATGCAGAAGGTGCTGCCGGGAGCAGAACCTGAATTGATTCCCGATGTCGTGATCCTCACCGAAGGTACCGGAGATGCCCAAAAAGGAGCACTCGGAATCTATCGAGGACAACGCGGAAGAATGCAGATTGAGCTGACCGTCACCGGCCGTTCGTGTCATGGATCCATGCCTTGGGAAGGTTTGAATCCTCTGGAATTCGGAAGTGCGATCATTTCCGAAGCAGCGGCAAAATATGATGCCCGTGATGGTTTTTTGGATGATGCCTTTCTTGGACATGGAACCCGAACCGCATCCTGGGCGAATTTGGAAACTCCCAGTGACTGCGCTGTTCCAGACCGCTGGACCGTTCGTTTTGACCGGAGATTGACGGTAGGAGAAACACCGGACCAGGCGGTCAAAGACATTGAAAATCTGGACGGGGTCAAAAAAGCCCGTGAAGCCGGTCTGCAGGTGGAAGTATCCATTCCACGCTATGAAGAGCCGACTTGGACCGGATACCAACCCGGCAATCCTCAGGTCTACATGGGCTGGGCGACTCCGGAAGAACACAACGTGATCCAGACTGCAGTGAATGTCTATGACCGTGTTGTATCCCCGAACATCAATGGCAGCCCGGAAACTGAAGGAGCTTTAAGAAAACAGGCACGGGTTGATCGTTGGATCTTTTCCACCGATGGAGTGGGATTTCCGATTCCGGAAGAGAATAAATCGATTGATGTTTCCGAACGTAAAGAGTGGGTTCATGCAGGTGGTTACAAACATCCGCCCATGTTTGGTTTCGGTCCTGGAATCGAACAGAACACCCACAAGATTGGTGAGGCCGTAGACCAGCGTGAGCTGCGTCTTGCCATTGCCTTTCTGGCTCGCTTTCCGAGTGTTTTTGCCAACGGCGGTTGATTCCTTCAAAACTGGAGCAGACTCTCAAGATGTGAGTCTGTTCCGGGACATTCCTTTTTTCTGAACATGCTTTCCTTTGATTACCTCTGCAGTGAATGCGGACAGGACTTTGACATCGTCCCAGGGCTGATGCTTTGTCCCCAATGTTCATCCGTTAAAAAAGCGGATGAACCTTTGCGCGGAGTACTCGAAGTACGGCTTCAGGGAAAAGCCCCCTCATCATTTGAGTCACTTGATCTGCTTCCGGTGGAGCGGGAACATTTCCCGGATCTTCCGGTGGGCAACACTCCGCTCTGGAAATCGTCGAGACTTTGTGAAGCATCAGGCTTCAGGTCGCTTTACCTCAAAGATGACGGGCTCAATCCGACAGGATCCTTCAAAGACCGTGCATCAATGCTGGTGGCTGCTTTTGCCCGCAAGCATGGAATCCAGGAAGTGGTAGTGGCTTCCACAGGAAATGCCGGATCTTCCATGTCCGGGGTTGGGGCTGCAGCAGGACTCAAGGTGAAACTCTTTCTTCCGCAAACGGCTCCTCCGGCCAAGATGATCCAGGCACTCCAATATGGAGCAGACGTGATCATGGCCGAAAAGAATTATGACCAGGCCTTCGCCCTTTCCCTGGAATACTCGGATCGCTACGGCGGATTAAACCGCAACACCGCTTACAATCCTTTGACCATCGAAGGCAAAAAAACAGTTTCCATCGAAATGTGGCAGCAGCTCGGAAGCTGCCCCGATCGTGTCTATGTTTCCGTGGGTGATGGGGTGATTCTTTCAGGAGTCTACAAGGGATTCCGTGATTTGCATCAACTCGGTTTGATTGACAAAGTCCCGGTGATTGTTGGAGTACAGGCAGAGGGGAGCGATGCGATCACAAGGGCCTTGGAAACTGGACAATTCGATGTGAAGGCATCTAAGACCATTGCTGATTCGATTTCGGTTGATGTCCCCAGCAACGGATACCTGGCCGTAAAGAATCTGAAAACCTACCAAGGATGCTGTGTCACCGTATCAGATGATGAAATTTTGAAGGCTCAGCATGAACTCTCTTCCACGGCCGGAGTTTTTGCGGAGCCAGCCAGTGCAACCGCTTATGCCGGTTTTCTGAAAGAAAAAAGCAACCTTGATCCAAAAACGGTGTGTGTTCTTTTACTCACTGGAAACGGACTGAAGGATGTTAAAGCGGCATCCAACATCATCAATATTCCGAAGCATCCTATCAACTCCCTGGATGAATTAAACCTGAATCACTGAATCGAAAAGGATTTTCCATGATTGACTTGACCCGAAATGAAGCTCAGATTCGCAAAAACGCTGCCCACTGCAGGGAACGCAATATCAGGCTTCCTACGTTCCGTGAAATGAAAAACCCGGAAAACATTTCCGGAGCCATCAGGGATGAGATGAAGTCAATCGGACTATGGGACATGCACCCCCGCAACCTTTACCGTGTCAGCTGGAAGAATGAACCCGTTTCCGAGGGGGGGAATTATGGTGCTGTGAACGCGATGGTGATTCCCAAGGAAATTACCGGGGTGAAGGCCAATATCATCGGATTGGTGGGGAAGTGGTTCCCTACCGGTGCTCATAAAGTCGGGGCCACCTACGGATGTATTGCACCCGCCTTGGTCACCGGGCAGTTCGATCCTTCTTCCACCAAGGCCGTCTGGCCTTCCACCGGAAACTACTGCCGTGGAGGTGCCTACATTTCCTCACTGCTTGGTTGTGAATCGGTGGCGATCCTTCCTGAGGGAATGTCCCGGGAACGCTTTGAATGGCTTCAAAAGGTGGCGGGTGAGATCATTGCCACTCCCGGTACCGAAAGTAACGTCAAGGAGATATTTGACCAATGCTGGGAATTGAAAAAAACCCGGAGCGACATCCGGATCTTTAATCAGTTTGAGGAATTCGGAAACACCCTCTGGCATTACCATGTCACTGGAAATGCAGCTAAAGAAGCCTTTGAAAAGGCATCCGGGGGGCGGGGAAGACTCGCGGGCAGTGTGTCCAGCTCCGGTTCCGCCGGAACGCTTGGATTTGGATATTTCCTCAAGGATCAGTACCCGACTTCCAAACTGGTAGCGGCCGAAGCCCTTCAGTGCCCCACACTACTCTACAACGGATACGGTGAGCACCGCATCGAAGGCATCGGAGACAAACACATCCCATGGATCCATGACTGCAAAAATACTGACATGGTCGTGTCTGTCGATGACGAGACCGTGGTCAAGGTTGTCAGACTTTTTAATGAACCCAAAGGCAGGGAATACCTGATTTCCCAGGGAGTTGATCCGGATATTGTCGCCAACCTTGGTTTGATGGGCATTTCCTGCATCGGCAACATGATCGGCGCGATCAAGTTTGCCAAATATTATGAGCTTGGAGAAGACGATTGGGTGGTAACGATTTTTACCGATTCCATGGATCTCTACCTATCCAGAGTCGAAGAACTGGCGGCAGAACACGGTGCTTATGCAGAGGTTTCTGCAGCCCGTGACCACCAACGGCTTCTGGATGCCGGATTGGAACACATGCAGGAGCTTGGGTATTATGACCGTAAACGGATTCATAATCTCAAGTATTTCACCTGGATTGAGCAACAGGGACGTGAGGTTTCTGAACTCAATGCCCAATGGCAGGATCATCAGAATTACTGGAACGGAATCTTCAGCCTTGAATCCGAGATCGATTCTATGATTGAAGAATTCAATAGCCTCATCGATCAGGGATAAACCTCTCGCCCAAGCATCATAATCTCCCCATTGTATGGGGAACGCTTGGTGTGGGAAAGGGCTAAATAGAAACGAATAAAGCTTAAAGCCCCAGAGCTTATTCATTTCCCATCGCCACCTTCATTTGCCTTTAGATCCCCTTTTCCCGGGGATAAAGAGTGGTTGATGCCTCCATTGTTATAGGTTCTGAGGTTGATGATTCAGTAAATTTGATCAACCTCACTTTAACAGCCTTATTCCCTTTTCCTTTTTTGAATTACAAAGAAAAATACAATGATCCAGCAGGACTAAAATCCACGCAATATTGAATGCTTTACTTGCATGGATCATTTCCAGGAAGGCACAATGAATTCATTTGATATCAACTAAATACAAAAATCATGGGTCTTGAGATCGAACGAAAATTTCTGGTTCAGGGAGACGGTTGGAAAAGCCTGGGAACTCCAGTGCTGTTCCATCAGGGATATTTGAACCGAAATCCGGAACGATCAGTTCGTGTCCGAATTGAAGGGGATATGGCCAAGCTCAACATCAAGGCCCAACGCGGGACACTCAGAAGGATCGAGTACGAATATGCTATCCCCGTCAAAGATGCTACATTCCTCTTGGAACATGTCTGCGAACAGCCAACTCTGTCCAAACATCGGACAAAAATCACAATTGGGGATTGTTGCTGGGAGGTTGATGAATTCCATGGAACAAACAAGGGGTTGGTGATCGCGGAAGTCGAACTTGAAACCGAGGAACAGTCTTTTGAAAAACCGGACTGGATTGGTGAGGATGTCAGCGACGATCCACGTTATCTCAACATCAATCTGATTCAGAATCCCTTCCAAAACTGGAAGCAAGACTGAAAATCAGTGATGCCTTCCAGGATCCTGCTGGTCAGAACGGACCGAATTGGAGATACCCTGCTCACCCTTCCTGCGGTAACTGCCCTTCGCAATAAGTTTCCTGATGCTTTCATTGCATTTCTCTGTCAGCCCTATACAGAACCCATGGTTCGAAGAATCAATGGACTGGATCAGGTGCTGACCTATGAGAATGAAGGAAAACACCAGGGTTTTCAGGGATTAGAACTCCTTTCCAAAGAATTGCGTTCTTATCAATTCGACTTCTCAGTCGTTTTTTTCCCTCGTGCTTCATTGATCTGGGCGCTTTGGCGGTCTGGAATTCCAAGACGTATCGGGACCGGCTTCCGTTGGTATTCCTTTCTTTTGACAGATCGGGTAATGGAACATCGAAGCGAATGTCTCAAACATGAAGCTGATTATAACCTGAACCTTCTTTCTCCTTTGCTAGGCACGAAGATTCCCGAACCGCAGTTTGATTTTCAGACAGATCCGGAACTTTCAGAAGAATGGGAGAAGCTTCAAAATCAAAATGGAGTCAGTTCGGATTACATCATTATCCATGCTGGGAGTGGAAACTCCGCACCGAATCTCAACCTGGAACAGTATCAAATGCTGGCAGAAACAATACTCCAGGAAACTGGATGGCAGATCTTGCTGACAGGATCACCCGCAGAAGCCGAAATCAATCAGCATCTCGTGGATAAAATTTCAGGAAACCGGATCATTGACTTCTCTGGAAAATTGAATCTTGTCCAGCTGATGGAATGTATTCGCAACGCACGTCTTTTGATCACCAGCAGCACCGGGCCTTTACATCTGGCGGATGCCCAGAATACTCCGGTACTGGGATTTTTCTGTCCGCTTCCTCCCCATACGCCAGTGCGTTGGGGGCCTTACCAGCAAAGCGAATGGGTGGTTTCACCGGACTTAAAGAGCCCGGATCGCTGCCGTATGAAAGATTGTCCTTATGGCGGGTGTCTTCAACAATTGTCTTCCAATCAGATCGTGGAAGCATTGGAGCAAAGACTAAAAGAACTCAATTGAAGAGATTGAACCTACGCTGTATCGGCGTGATAGTCACCTGATTTCCCACCTGTTTTTTCTATCAGTTTGATGGATTCGATGACCATCGCTTTAGAAACCGATTTACACATATCATAAAGGGTCAGCGCCGCCACGGATGCTCCAGTGAGCGCTTCCATCTCAACCCCGGTTTTGTTGGTTGTTTTGACCTGAACCCGAATTCGTGCTTGTTCTCCTTCGAGTTGAATATCGACCTCTGCTGCAGAAAGTGGAAGGGGATGGCACATGGGAATCAATTCACTTGTTTTTTTACAGCCCTGGATTCCTGCGATGATCGCGGTTTCAAGTACAGGTCCTTTTTTGGTTTTTCCTGAATCTTTGAGCAATTCAGCCAGTTCCGGCCCAAGCCAAACCAAAGCTTCTGCAACTGCAGTCCGTGGCGTGACCGCTTTTTCTGAAACATCCACCATACGGGGCTGATCATTTTCACCCAAATGGGTAAAACGGTTTTCAGTTTGAGACATCTTGAGAGGCAAACAATTCAGGGTGTTGATGGAATGGGACCCATTTTTTGTTAAAAAGCAGTTCTGCGGGCTGAAAATCGCTTTTATAGGACATTTTCGGCGAATCCTCTACCCAGTATCCAAGATAGAGCCAGGGCTTCTCGAGTCTGCTTGCATATTCGATTTCATAAAGGAGGGAAAAGATTCCCAGTCTCCGTGGTGCTTCATCCGGGTCAAAAATGAAATACACCGAACTCAGCATTTTTGGAAGAATATCGATCCAGCCTATTGCCAACAGGCGTTCCTGGTCGTAGTAATAAAGCATCTCGGTTTTGACCGGGGAATGGATCAGAAAATCTAGGTAGTCACTTTCGGTGACCGGAGTTCCGCAGTGATGCCAGTTTTGCTGATACTTGCTGTAAAGCTCAAAACCAGGCTGACAGAAGGCTGGAGGATGATGCTCCACCCGCAAATCCTGGTTTTTTTGCCAAGTCCTGCGCTGGCTTTTACTGGGTTTAAAGGTGTCGGTTCTGACCCGGATCGGGATGCAGCTCGAGCAGCCTGAGCAGATTGGATGATAGACTGAGAATCCGCTTCGGCGAAATCCGAGATCGAGTAGTGAACCGTATGCGTCTTCACTCAAACTTTGGGTTTGAAAGGCGAGATTGTTCCAATCTCCGCTGGAACGGTAAGGGCAGGGTCCGTTATGGGTTTGGTAGAACCTTATTCTTGTCGAGCCCATGGATCCGGAAAAGGCTCAGTGGTCCAGGCCTGTGGCGATAATGGTGATGGTCACGTAATCCTCGATCTTTTCGTCAAAGGTTGCTCCCCAGATGAGGTTCACGTCTTCGTCGGCAAGGTTTTCGATAGCACCCATCGCTTCGCTGATTTCAAAAGCCGAAGTGTCAGCTGGTCCCAACACATGAACAAGGATTCCCTTTGCACCACGGATGTCCACATCCTCCATGAGTGAACTCTGTAAGGCATCCTGCATGGCAAGGTTCATCCGGTCTTTACCTGCTGCAGTTCCCTTTCCAATCACTGCCTTGCCCATGTTCTGCATGATGGTTTGAACATCGGCAAAATCAACATTGATGTCTCCCACTCCATTGACGAGATCGGTGATCCCCTGGATGGCATTCATCAGCACAGTATCGACCAAATGGAATGCTTCGATCAGGCTGGTGTTGATGGTCGTTGCGTCGTAAAGCTTGTCATTGGGGATAACAAGCAGGGTGTCGGTATGCTCACGAAGTTTCTCGACTCCTTCGAGAGCAGTCTTCATCCGCCGTTTGCCTTCAAATGCGAAAGGCAGGGTAACAATGGCAACGGTCAGCACTTCCATCGAATGCGCTACTCTCGCCACCACCGGTGCCGCTCCCGTTCCAGTTCCACCTCCCATTCCTGCGGCGATGAAAATCATGTGGGAGCCTTTGATCACATTTTCAATATCACGGATACTGTCTTCTGCAGCACCCGCTCCGATTTCCGGGCGGGCACCCGCTCCCATACCCCGGGTTAACTGTCTGCCGAGGTCAATTTTAACATCTGCCTTGTTGCGTTGAAGGGCTTTCTGGTCGGTGTTGCAAACCACCATCCTGACATTTTGAACCCCTTCGCTGACCATTCTTGTAACAACATTTCCGCCTGCTCCTCCCGCACCGAGGACCATGATGTTAGGTACAAAAATTTCCTGAACCGGGACGAAGGTTTGTATTCTAGAATCCTCCATACGAACAACTAAAGACTATGGGAATTTTTCTAAAGATGCTTTGGTATTGAAAAGTTAATGAGCCAGTATTCTAACCTAAACTGAGCCATGAATCATTTTTTTCTGGCACGAGCTAAACAATAAGTCAACTTTTCAATGAATGGAATGTTGCCTGAAGCAAGCGAACTTGCTTTGAATGCTTATGCGTGGTAATCCTAAAAAGCTGAGAATGTCTTTATTTTCATCACTTCAGGATGGATCTCAATCAGGATTTTGAAATATTTACGGATGAACCTTCTTTCTTGAAAGGGTCCGAATGTTGAATGATTTTCGATCTGGAAGAATTGTTTAAGTCTTACAAGAATCAGCGTATTTACCTGTTAAGAATGCAGGGGTTTCAATTGAAAAATCACATGAAAAGGAGGGCGGCTTGAATCAGTACAGCGCCATGGTAAATGAATTTTTGGTCAATTGCGGTGATGCAGAAAAGGAAACGGTCAGCGAGCAGGAATGGTGGATCATCAATGGTTCCGTCAAGGTCCAGATCTTCCTGACTACCCTCGAAGACAATGCGGAACTGGTGGTAGCAGCAAACCTTTTCCGTTATGAGCAAACCGATGCAGAGTTGAACCAGTATGTACTTCAGCTCAACGGGACCTTCAAGCTCAAGGGGGTTTGTTTCGGTATCAGGAACAAACACCTGGTTCTGAGCTACATCCGTCCGGTTCAGGGACTGGATCCCGAAGAACTGGAATGGATCATCGCCTCGATCGCGGTGATTGCGGATGAGTACGATGATTTCCTGATCAACAAGTTCCGGATCTCATATTAGATGAGCGAATCCACTGACAAAGGAAACTTTTTTTTCTTCAAAAGCCCACTGGGGCCTCTCCTGGTTGCTGAAAAAGACGGTTATTTGGTCAGAATAGATTTCACGGAACGGTCGAACACTCGGATCTCTTCATCCCTGACAGTGGGTTTTAAGGAGGCAGAAACCCCAATTCTTACGGAAGCACGCCGGCAATTGGAAGAATATTTCCAGGGAAAAAGAACAGGTTTTAACCTGCCTTATCAATTGAAGGGGACCTTTTTTCAGAAACAAGCCTGGGAAACGCTATTGAAGATTGGTTATGGAGAAATCTGGAGTTACGCCAAACAGGCTTCAAGTATGGGAAGACCCAAGGCGGTTAGGGCGGTTGGACAGGCGAATGGCAGGAACCCCCTGACCATCGTCATTCCCTGCCATCGGGTCACCGGAAAAAATGGATCGTTAACCGGTTATGGCAGCGGACTGGACCGGAAACAGCAGTTGTTGGATCTGGAAGAGAAATTCAACCCCGGACAAAGGCGTTGGTCCTGATTTCCCTGCCGATGGTGGTGGAAGCCCCATGTCCTGTTATCACCGTTGTTGCTTCATCAAGTTTGTAAAGGACTTCCCGGATTGATGTTTCAATCGTATTGAAGTCACCTCCCCATAAATCGGTTCTTCCGATTGAACCTTGAAAGAGCGTATCACCCGCAACAAGCAGCTTTTCTTCTTCAAAGAGAAAGCTCATTGAACCCGGAGTGTGCCCAGGGGTGTGCAGGCAGCATCCCTGAAGCAGGGTTTCCTCCTCATGCTCAAGCCAGTGATCAGGCGGGGGCGCGGGTTCATAGGGAATACCGAACATGCTGCATTGATCTTCC
>Ga0207993_1000409_pt1 | contig 16887 bp, 12 predicted proteins | sample ETN01SmetaG_2_FD_185791 | JGI IMG/M metagenome (GOLD analysis project Ga0207993, IMG submission 185791) | Marine microbial and viral communities from oxygen minimum zone, Eastern Pacific Ocean - ETNP2014F12-01SV265 (SPAdes) (version 2) | ecosystem: Environmental > Aquatic > Marine > Oceanic ...
ATTGTTTTTATAATCAGGATACGAATCCGATCTAGCATAAAGTTTATTTATTGGAAGTGATTCCAATAATCCATTAATATCATCGTGTATTTTCATATTTATATCTAAATAAAATATGTAATCCCATTTTTTTAATTTTTTATCAAAAAGATGGAACTTGTGCCATTGGAATCTTTTAAATTTATTTCTATTTGGCTGACCTTGAGTATCGTTATTGTTTAGTTCATAAATAGTATTTTTTGAAAACTTAATTTTTTTAAATCTTAAAATTTTTATATTTTTTCCATACGTACTTCTTATTAAAAATGTTGGACATAAAATATTTGTAATAATTAATATGTCACCTTCATACTTACCTTTTAGAGTTAAGTCACTTTTAAAATCATTAAAATATTTAAAAAGATATTTAAAATCTGCAACAACGCAGACAACTAACTTGTTATTCATATATATAAATATCATATAGATAATAAAATAAGAACACTAGATGCAATTTATATTTTTTAAATTTTCATAATCTGAATCTTTATCATTTATAATTCTGTAAGGAAAATACTATGAAAGCGTTAAATTTTATTGAAAAAAAACGATTCATCATATTCTTTGTTCTAGCATTGCCTTTTTTTATAAATAGTATTTTCATTACTATCGAGGTAAACAGAATATTTGACACCCTTCAAGAACAAGAATCAAGAAAAAAATTAGAAGAAAACAATCTTTCATCAAGGTACTTAAATAATTTTCAAGCAGAATTAACTTCAGGTAATAATATTTTTTTGAAAAAAGATGTTATTGGAAAAAAAATAGTATTTAATTTTAGAGAAAAGACAAATAATTTAATTGGTGATGTAATTAAATTTATAGATAATGATTCTTATAATGGATTGCTTCATATGCCAATTAGTTATCAAAGTAGCCAAAAAGATACAATTGGAATTATTACTTTTGATTATTTTAAAGAAATTGAAATTAACAAGAATGTTATCAAAGATATAAGTCCAAATGGGGTTTTTGGCTCAAAAATATATAATATTGAAGGAACTTTAGTTTCTTATAATTTAAGTTTTAAAGATGGAATTTTAGTTACGAACTATTTGTGCAAACTTACTCTAGATACCCAATGGGAAAAATGTGGTAATGAAGTAGTCACAAAGATTAAAGATAGATACGTTTCAAATGAATTAGTAAAAGACTTATTGACTAGAACAAATACAACTAAATATACAATCCATGATTTAGGTTCAAAACTATTTTATGTAAGTCTAACTGGTGAAAGTAGGCAATATTTATATAGATGCGAAGACTTAGTACCAGATGGAACAAAAGGGCAACGGTTTCAATGTATAAACTTTATCGAAAATCAAGAAAAAATAAAAGGTACACAATCATTTCAATTTGATATTGAGGACAAATCTACGATTGTTTTTACTGGATCAGGAAACATATTAAAGGTTAATAAAACATTAGATGTTGATCATATAGTCAATATTGATTTTGAAACCGAGAGTAATATATATTCTTTTTATGAACATTATCTAAACACTAAGATTTTTGGTCACTACAGTTCTGGATCATTAAGAACCTATGGAATTGAGAATCCATTCGTAGAAATTTATAAACCAAGGTATGAAAAAAGGCCACCAAATGATAGAGAAATGTCATCATTTGATCATTTGAATGGAAACGAGTTGTATGGATTGTATCCATGGGGTGAATTATGGATTAGAAATATTAATAAGAATGATAATTTCATTGAAATGTTTGATAACACTAATGCTGGAGATTACGTATTTCCATTTGAAAGCCCAATAAAAGATTTTCCTGAAGAGATTTACAATAAAATTGGCTATGATTTTCTTGCTCAAAAAATTAATAACATAACTCCATGCTTTGAAGGGCTTTGTATTTCTACTGGAAACAAATCAAATTCTGGAGTCGATGAGTCAGTTTACCGCTACATATTAAATGAAATTCCCGAAATAGAAGAATATTCAAAAATATATTATCTACCAGGAAATAAGCAAATTTGTACATATACAAATGAATATTTGAAAACACTTGAGGTGGAAATACAAGAAAACACAATAACTTTAAACTACCAGGGAAAGGAATGCTACTTGAATAATCCAAATAAATTTAACAAAGTTGAATTATTATCAGACGCATCTTTAGAATTGGAAAATTTTGTTTTTATTGAGGAGGGAGAAAGCTAGAAGTGATTAATTTGTTGCTTTCATTGTTTCAAAAGCTTAATTTTTTGATTGAATATTTGTTTAAAAAAGAACTTAATGAAAAAAAACTGTATGAGGAAAAAGTAACCAAAGATAAAATTGTAGTTTTTGATATTGGTTCTAACTTGGGAAATTATTTAAATTTTGTTTCTAAAGTATTTTCAAAAAAAGATATAGAGTTGCATTCTTTTGAACCAATAAAAAACCTTTTGAAACATCAAAAAGTCAATCATGGAAAGCTTATTAAAAACAATGTAGCAATTACAAATAAAAGTGGAAAAATAAAATTTTATGAAAGAAAAATATCATCTCAGTCTTCAATTTTTCAATCTTCAAATTTAAATAAAGATAACATATTAGATACATATGATGTAGACACTATAAATATTGTCGATTATATTGATGAAAATCGTATTTCAAATATTGATATATTAAAAATTGATGTAGAGGGAAATGAACTTGAAATATTAAATTCGCTAAAAAATCATTTAGACAGACTATGTATAAAAATTATCAAAATAGAAACTTCCTACCACGGACATATTGATCAATCTTTTGATAAAATTTTAGAGATCTATAAATTGCTTATTAGTAGTAATTATGAATATTATGGTACGACAAATACTAAATATAAGAATAATAAAATATTTTTTTGTGACAGCTATTTTATATTAAATAATTAAAAATTTATTTGTATTTACTTATTAAAACAGGAATATTTTCAATTACATAAATTGAACTTATTAAAACAATAAATATTTTATAATCTATAAACTCTCTAAAAATAAGATTCATAAGTATAAAAATTAAAATTGCAAGGAGTCTTCTAAATATTTCTAAATTGTGCTTCCCCCTATATTGAAGCATCATACTGTTGGTTTCTGATATCCAAAAAAACAATACTAAAACAGCCCCTGCAATTAATGATTCTATATTCCTAATCTCAGGATGATTATAAATGTCTAATGAGGTAATAAAGTTATAAGTAGCAGATAAAAAAATTGCCGTAACTAGTCCGGATAAAAAGCCTGTTTTAAAAATCCTATCTAAATTATTGTTGTCAATTTCTTTTACCATCACATTAAGAATGCCTTTGGAAGGTAATAAAAATATTTCAACTAAAGTTCTAAAAGCTTCATAAATTCCTACTAAACCAAGCCCAAAAGGGAGCAAGGCCCACAAAGGCAACCTTGACTTAATAAGTATTAGCAAAGATGCTTGTAAAATTTTTAAATCTTCAGCTTTTTGCGCTACTCCGTCTATTTTTATAGTAAAAATTTTCTCTTTATTTAAAACAACAAATATTAATTTAATTGATGAGAGTATGATTATAAAACTGTTAAATGAATGATTTACAATATCAAAATAAATTAAAAAGAAATAAACTATAGAAATAGAAAAAATATAAATTGATCTATTGCTTGCGGACCTTATATCATCAAGAATATAGTCATAGGTTTTAATATTTCTTAGCAATACAGTTGTAATGCAGAAAAGGGTACCTCCAAAAAAATTATCAGAATATATGTAAAAATAAATTATTAAATTTGAAGCGGCACACATGGATACTATAAGTGGTGTATTTAGCTTAAAATTTTTATAACCTATGGGCTGTTTGAGGTAACTTGGTCTTTCATATAACCCACCTTGGATTGTTTCAACAAGAGCAGAAATAGATAAAACTAAACCAAAATATCCAGATAAATCAAGACCAAACTTAATTTTTATTATTATAAACGTAAAGAATGTCAGGGAAGAATTTAAAACGTGATCGATCTGACTGTTAAAATTATCTAATAATTTCATTATCTTAGTTTAGATAAAATAAAACTTCACCAACACAATTAAAGTCAAAACTTAATACTAAAATGAAATAATTAATTTTTTGAATATTTGTATTGCTAAGATTAAACAAATATAAGAAAAATTATTTATGAAAAGATTTAAAGAAATCAAAAATGAAATATTTTATGTTTCAAAACTTACTCAAGTAAATAATAAAAAGATAAGAATATTTATTTCAGCTTTATTAGCAAATGTTACTGTTTTTTTTGATATTTTAATAATATTGATATTCTCAAGTTTTTTTACAAGTCCATCAAGTTCTAATGTATATATTGATTTTTTTATCTCCAAACCAAAATACTTACCTCTTCTCATATTTTTAAGATTTGCAATGGTTTTATTAGACAAGCTTAATATTAGGTATTTACAGTTAAAAATTAGTGAAAATTTAAAATCATTTTTAATAAAAGAATTATATAAAAAGGGCAATTATTCATTAGGAGATGCCACTTTTTATTTGACTCAATTTACAGATCATATTTCATATTTTTATGGAGCCCTTGCACAAACAATTAGCGGCATGATACAAATTGTTGTATATCTAGTTTTTTTATTACTCACAGACTTAGATACAGTTCTAATTTTCATTTTGATAGGCTTGATTATTTACTTACCATCGTTTTATTTCTTGAAAAAAGGACGATTTTACATGGATAGTACTTATAAATTTAGTAAGGAAATAAATAGAAAAACCCAAAGACTAATTGACAATATGTTTTTGATAAAAATATTGAAAACAGAAAGTGTTGAAATCAACAATTTTAAATATAACAATTTAAGTTACACTACAGCTCAAATCAAAAATTTTTTCTTCAACATTGTTAACTCATTAACTCCAAATTTTATTGTTACATTTACATTGTCCGTAATTATTGTATTTTTTGGAATTTTAAAGAATTTAACTTTGGAATTTATTGGAGTTACTTTGCGATTAGTGCAAACGCTGGGAAGCATTAATAATGGTTTAAATATGGCTGTAAATTCTTATGTTCACTTAGAAAGGCTTAGAGAATTTGAAGATAATCAAATACTAGAGGACTATAAACCTACACAGCTTTCAGAAAATTCAAAAAACATCTTAGAAATGAAAGACGTTGATTTTAAATATTTTGGTATGAAAGGGTTGTTTTTTGAGAGATTAAATTTAAACATTGAGAAAAACAAACATATAATTATTTCCGGTCCTAACGGTAGTGGTAAAAGCACCTTACTAGGTTTAATAGCAGGTGTTTTGAAACCTGTTTCGGGGAATATTTCTCTTTCAACTACCAAAATAGGATATGTGGGAGTTAAGCCATTAATTGTTGAAGGCACACTGCAAGAAAACTTGTTGTATGGTAATAAAGAAAATGTACAAATCAGTAAAATTAAAGATTTAATAAATGAATTTGATCTTTTCCAGGAAGATGAGGCTGTAGACCTAAATACAAAAATTAACAACGAAAGCTTATCTTCTGGGCAGTTTCAAAAAATAGCATTTATAAGAGCTCTTTTAGCAAATGTTAAGTTGCTGGTGCTAGATGAATCGACTTCAAATCTAGATGAAACTTCAAAATTAAAGATAATTAACCATCTTAAAAAACAAAATATTACGATTATCAACTCGACTCATAATAAAGAACTTTTTGATTACGACCAAGAATTAAAAATTTATTTAGAAGGATCTACAAGGAAAGTTTTAGTTTATTAAGTTATTGATATCATCAAATTCATTTTGAACTAAATTTTCGAGGCTGTTCTGATTTTTTACGTAATTAGATGCTGATTCTGAAATTAAATCAAGATCACCTCTCAACAATGTAGATTTAAATAAATTAATCAACTCACCCTCTTTTAAATCAAATAAAAAACCGTTCTCGTTGTCTTTAATTATTTCTTTGGTATTACTATTTTTTGCGACGAACACAACACATCCGGCACCCATAGCTTCTAATACACTTTTGGGATTCCCTTCGTAATGAGAACAGGAGATAAAAAACTTATACTCACTATAAATATTCTCTAATTCATTGTTTGGAATTATGTTATTAAATCGGATATCGGTGTTTTTTTTAGAGGCTTGATGAATTAAATATTTAAGTTTAGAACCTTCACCAAAATTGCAAAGCAAAAATTCTGAATTTGAAAATTCATTTATAGCAAATTCATAATTTTTTTGATCTTCTAATCTCCCAACCAAGAGTATTTCGTTATTAAATCTTTCCTTAAAAGGCTTGTTGTTGGTTACGTTTACAAAGTTTGGTCTTATTTTAATTTTTTTTCTAGGGAAATAAAAATAACGATTTAAGTAATTTTGGTCAGCCTTGGTTGTTACTGTATATAAATCTGTAAAAAAAAGTGAAATTTGAGTTAAGGCATAATAGAAAAATAAGATATGTTTACCTTTTTTTTCTTTAATTTTAAAACTAAAAACATCATATCCTGTTCTAAGAATCATAGGCTTCTTATTAATAAGTTTAAAAATTATTGACACCCATGATCCCTGAAGTTGGTTTTGCTTAACTAAGTCTATCTGTTCTTTTTTAAGCAATTTATTTAATACAAAAGGAATCTTAAAAGATCTAAAAAACCGAAGTACTTTGTTGTTATCGTATTTTATGTGTTTGTAGATTGGAATTATTTTTGAATTAGAAAAATATTGCTCATATTCTTCCTCTTCGTTACTGCCATAACTAATAAATATGAAATTATAATTTTTATTCTTCTTTACAGAAGCATTGAAGTATTCAATTTCTCGGGAAATATTTCCAGTTTCATCCCAAATTTTAAATGAGTAATCGTAAGTTAGAAAATATACAATATTCATTAGTATCATACTAATTACAGATAGAAGTTTTAAATTTTAATTTATATGAAAAAAATATTAATAATACACAATCGATATCAAAATTTAGGTGGGGAAGATATAGCTGTTACACATGAAGTTGCATTATTAAAAGAAAAGTATGATGTAAAAGAACTTTATTTTCATAATAAAATTGACTCGATATTTAATTTTTTAAAATTAGTACTCACATTAAAAAATAAAAAAAGCGTAAGAAAACTAGATAAAATATATTCGAACTTTTTACCTGATTTTGTTTATATTCACAACACTTGGTTCAATGCATCGCTTGATATATTTAATTATTTAGAAAAAAAAGATGCAAAAATAATAATTAAAATTCATAATTTTAGATACAATTGTACAAAAAATTTCAAATCCAAACAGCATTTGAGAAACGGTAATGTCTGTGTGGCTTGTGGCTTTAAATACAAAAAATTACAATACTTTAATAAATATTTTAATGAATCATATTTGAAATCATTATTTGTTTTGCTTTATGGTAGAAAATATTTTAAAATTCTCTTAAATTCCAATTTCAAAATTGCTGTTTTGACTGAATTTCATAAAAATTACCTGAACGAGCTTGGAGTAAATCTTCAAAGATTACATGTAGTCCCAAATTTTATAGATTCACCACAAAATAAATACATACAAAAAAATAATCAAAGTATTGTTTACGCTGGGAGGGTGTCAGAGGAAAAGGGTTTGAAAGAGCTTGTTACAGCTTTTAAGAATTTAGACATACCTTCTTACAATTTAAAAATTGTTGGTGACGGACCTTTATTAAAAGAGCTTATAGATTCAAATACTTCAAACAATATTGAATTTTTAGGTCAAGTTGATAATGAAAGAGTTCATGGATTAATTGCAAATTCAGTCGGAGTAATAACAGCGACTAAATTATTAGAAGGACAGCCAACAATATTATTTGAAGCATCACTTTTAAAGAAACCGTGCATCTTTCCAGAAACTGGTGGGTTGCTAGAATTCTTTCCAAACAATTATCCATTATCATATGAGCAATTTAATTATTCTGACTTAGAAAATAAGATTAAGCTTCTTCTACAGAATCAAGATAGAAGCTCATCTATAGGGGAAAAAAATTATAATTATCTTTCCTCAAAATTTTCAAAAGAAATCACACTAGAAAAATATAATCTACTTTTTAATTAGTAATGAGGAAATTTTGAAGATTAGTATTGGAGCAAAAATAAAAGAGGGACCTTGGGGTGGCGGAAATTTATTTTTTATAAACTTACGAAATTTTCTTCTAGAAAATAGCCACGAAGTTGTATTCGATTTAAATTCAGACGATATTGATGTTATTTTATTAACTGATCCAAGATTTTTGTCTGAATCTTCATCTTTTGACCACAGGGATATCAAACTTTATAAAAAATTTGTCAATCCAAATGTAAAAGTTGTTCATAGGATCAATGAATGTGATGAAAGAAAAAATACTTCAGGATTAAATGCTTTTTTTATAAAAGCTAGCAAAGTAGCTGATAAAAAAGTTTTTGTTAGTTCTTGGTTAAAAAGGTTGTATGAAAATGAAGGAATAGAAAGTCAAAACAATCATGTAATTTTGTCTGGTTCTGATAAAAGCATATTTAATAAAAATTTTAAAGAAAAATGGAACAGAAATGAACCATTAAAGATTGTTACGCATCATTGGGGTGCGAATTGGAACAAAGGCTTTGAATCTTATACTAAGTTAGATGATTTATTAGATGATAAAAATTTTCGGAAAAAATATTCATTTACTTACATTGGAAATTTGCCAAATAGATATTTTTTTAAGAATGCAACACATCTTCAGCCTCTCTCAGGCTTGACATTGAGTAAGGAACTACAAAAACACGATTTATATATAACAGGATCCTTAAATGAGCCCTCTGGAAATCACCATATTGAAGGTGCTTTATGCGGACTTCCTATATTGTTTTTAGATAGCGGGGGTATAACAGAGTATGCAAAAAATTTTGGTGTTGAGTTTAATGTAGAAAACATTCAAAATGTTCTAGAAGAAATTAGATTAAATTATGATAAATACTATAACAAAATGAATGATTATCCATTCAATTCAAATAGGATGTGTGAAGAATATATGAATTTATTTAATGAGTTTGAACTTAATAATAATGTTAAAAATAAAAATAAATTATTTAAGTTTCTATTTAGGCTTTATCTACAAATTAAATTAATTCTAAAGAAACTTATAACTAATGATTGGTAAATTAAATATTCATAAAACGATTTTGTATTTAATTACAGTGTTTATTTACTTTATTTTTCTTTTTGGTCGTTCATTCACTGGTATTATGATTTTCGGTTTTAGATTAGGTGAATTTATGATAGGGTTTTTACTTCTAATATCACTTATTCTTTTTTTTAAAAACATAGAGTTTTTCAAAGCTAACACTGAAGTTTATACAATTTATAAAATATTTTATTTATTAATACTGGCTTTTTTACTGACAAGTTTACTTACAGACACTAACTTACTTGATTTATATACCTTTAAAGTAAGCTCATATATTTGGGTATTACCCTGTCTATTTCTAGGTGTTTATTATTCAGAAAGCTTCCTTAAAGACAAGAAAATTGCTATTTTTATAGGCACTGCGCTTCCTATAGTATATGTTTTAAGCACAGTAAAGTTTCCAAATGTATTAATGAATTTTTTCATTAAATACTCTGATAAATTTGACTTTGTTAAAGCATCAGATTTATTACTAGTATATGTCTTTGTAAATATGATTTTAAGAATAAATTTTAAAGATAAACTGATATCGTTCAGCTATTTTATAATTTCTTCTGCAATTATGTTTCCAATGTTTTTGTTTAAAAGTAAAGGATCTTTTGCTGGATGTTTACTTTTCTTTGCTTTAGAAATTTATAACCATAAAATTTTTATAAAAGAAAATGTTTTGAAAACTATTCTTGTATTTGCACTTACACCAATATTTTTCGTTGTATCTTCATTTGAAATTTCTGGAGATTCATTATTAAACGGATTATTTATTGAACCTGTTGAAGTAAATCAAGACTTAACCACTGAATCTAAAGTTGAGATTAAGCAAGAACTACCAAATGAGCAAGAAGAGTCAAATGAAGTTGAGTCTGATATTATTTCGGAAACTTTGTTGGATAATTTTGATAACAAAATTGCAGGAAATGGCACAAATTTAAGTGGGAAAATGTTTGAGATTGTAGATGGAAGAATTTATTCCTCTGACAATACTTTAAATTGGAGATTTCAAATTTGGCAAGATGTTATATATGATTTAATTGATGAAAACCAAATATTTTATGGATATGGTTATAAGGAAATAATTCCAGCAATGAATACTATTGCTAGATCAGGGGTTGATAATAGAAATGAGAATGTTCACAATTTTTTTATAAACATTATAGCTAGGGGAGGTTTGCTACAATTACTAATTTATTTAGCTATTTTCTTTTTGGTTGTATTTAAGGATAAAGAAAGAAATGCTCTTATATTTATAATTCCCTTACTTGTAGTCTCAATGTTTGACAGTTCAATGGAATCAGTTAGATTTCCATCAACATTTTATTTTGTACTTGGATGTTTTTTATATCTCAAAAATAAACAAAAGTCTGATATCATCGAATAGTATGAAAAAAGCATTTATTACAGGTATTACCGGCCAAGACGGTTCTTATTTATCTGAAATTTTAATAGAAAAAGGATATGAAGTTCATGGAACTGTAAGAAGGTCCAGTTCTATAAACACATCAAGAATAGACAATCTAATATCTCAATATTCTTATGATGGAATTTTTAACTTGCACTACTCAGACTTAACAGACCCAACTTCTTTAGATAATTTATTAAAAAAAATAGAACCAGATGAAATATACAATTTAGGTGCACAGTCTCACGTTCATGTATCTTTTTTAAACCCGCTATATTCTTCACAAACATCAGCAACAGGAGTCGTGTCATTACTGGAATCTGTTAAAAACCTTAACAAAGACATAAAATTTTACCAAGCATCTTCGTCGGAAATGTTTGGTGGTGTAAATAAAGAGTTACTTAATGAAAGCTCTAAGCTTGATCCAAAAAGCCCCTATGCTGCTGGAAAAGTTTTTGCTCACAACTTAACAAAAATTTATAGAGAGTCTTATGATCTCTTCTGTGTCAATGGAATATTGTTTAACCACGAATCACCAAGAAGAGGCGAAACTTTTGTTACAAGAAAAATTACCAGAGCTGTCTCAAGAATTCATGTAGGATTGCAAGAAAAAATAACTTTAGGAAATTTAGATGCCTCAAGAGACTGGGGTTATGCAAAAGATTTTGTTGAAGGCATGTATCTTATGATGAACCATCAAAATCCTGATGATTGGGTTTTAGCAACAGGTGAGACGCATACTGTTAAAGAATTTCTTGACATTGCATTTAATTATCTAGATTTAAATTGGGAAGACTATGTTCTTACATCTGAAAGATATTATCGTCCAAATGAAGTAAACCATTTGCTTGGGGATTCTTCTAAAGCTCAAAAAGAACTTGGTTGGAAAATAAAAACAAGCTTTGAAGAACTTGTTCGCTTGATGGTAGATAGTGATTTAGATTTAGCTAGAAAAGAAAAAGTACTTTTTGACAATGGCATGCTCAAGCCCACATGGGAGCATCCTAGTTCCTAGTAGACTCTAAATTTTCCAAATACCATTTGTATGTCATTTCTAAACCTTCTTCTAGTCCAACTTTAGGCTTCCAGCCCATTGAGTTGATAAGGGTTGAATCTAAGAGCTTTCTAGGGTTGCCATCTGGTTTTGTACTATCAAATGCTAATTCTCCACTGTAGCCAACAATTTTTTTAATCATGTTACCTAAATCAAAAATAGATATTTCCATGTTTGTTCCTACATTTAGTAAATCATGTTTCCACTCTTTATCGATTAAAAATTCTATTGCTGAAGACAAGTCTTCTACAAACATGAATTCTCTCAAAGGCTTTCCAGTGCCCCAAATACTAAATGAGTTTTCTAAATTTTTTTTACTTTCATGCATACGAGATAGTAATCCTGGTATTACATGACTGTCTGTTGGAGAAAAGTAATCATTTGGACCATATAAATTAGTAGGCATCAAATTTAAGATTTTGTGTCCGTATTCCTCAGAAATTGATCTTCCAATCTCAATTCCAGCTATTTTAGCAACAGCATAAGGAGAATTTGTTGGCTCTAGCTGTCCAGTCATAAAATCTGACTCACTTATTGGATTTGGTGCATTTAAAGGGTAAATACAGCTGCTCCCAAGATTTATAATTTTTATATTATTATTTGGTATACAAGACTCAAGTAAATTAATATTTATTTTTAAATTTTCTAAAATAAAATCAGACCTATTTGTATTATTAGCATAAATACCACCCACCCTTGCGGCACAATTTATTAAAATATCTGGATTTGTATCGGTAATTAATGATTTCGTTTCAGAAAGATTAAATAAATTAGTATCAGCTCTACTACTTGTTAGTAATTCTGTCACTTTTTTAGAGTGTTCAAGAGTTCTAGCAACAGAGCTCCCAACAAGCCCATTACTTCCAGTTACTAAAACTTTCATATTTAAATAATTCTACATATTAGTAAATATATTATTAGAAAAAAACAAAGTAATATTAGATTGTTTAATATGTGTGGATTTATTGGTAAATTTTCAAAGAACGAAAACATTATCGAAGAAATTATTGAAGCCAATAAATACAACATATGTCGAGGTCCTGATGATTTAAAGTCTTACAATGGTCTCTCAAAAGATATTTTCTATTCATTAATTTTTAACAGACTCTCGATAATTGATTTAAGCGATAAAGCCTCTCAACCTATGGAAGATGATTATAAAAATATCTTAATGTTTAATGGTGAGATATATAATCATAAAGCTTTGAGAGTTCTACTAGAGAACAAACAAGTTAAATTCAAAACAAGCCATTCTGACACAGAAGTAGTGCTTCATGGATTAAGAATTTTCGGAAAAGAATTTCTGAATATGCTAATAGGTCAGTTTTCAATTTTTTATTTCAACCCAGTTAAAAATCATGTAATTTTGGCTAGAGATAGAGTTGGTCAAAAGCCTTTATTTTACTTCAAAGATGATGTTGAGTTTATTTTTTCATCAAACTTAAAAGCTTTGCTTAAACTTAAAAAAAATTATGAAATAAACCAAGATAGTTTAATTGAATATATAGATTCTGGTGTTGTAGCCTCACCAAATACACTATTTAAGGATATTTATAAACTTTATCCAGGTCAGGCAATAGAAATTGATCTCAACAAAAAATATAAATTTATAGACACAAGCTTTTTTTGGTCTACTGATGAAATAATTAATTCTACAAAAAAACCTTTTGTTTACGAAGAGTTTAGAGAGTTATTGGTTGACTCAATACTACTTAGACAAAATGCAGATGTAAGTGTGGCAAATTTACTATCAGGAGGAATTGATTCAACAACAATACTAAAACTAGCTTCAGAAAATAGTCAAAATTTAAAAGTGAACACATTTTCAGTTACAAATAAAGGGAGTATCTATGATGAAGAGGAATGGATTAATTTTGCTTCTAAAAAATATAATTCAAATCAAACAAAAATAAATATTGATATTGATAATATTGATTTTGAGCAAGTTGAAGAATCAATAAAGATTTTTGATGAACCTTACGCAGATCCATCAACAGTTCCTTCATATCTATTATATAAAGAGATTTCAAAAAGTTTCAAGGTAGCAATATCTGGAGACGGTGGTGATGAGCTTTTGGGGGGCTATGAAAGAATAGTAAATACTCTAAACCGGGGGAAATATTTTAATTATATGTTTCGATTTTATCCTGGTATTTTCGGTTCTGGAAATAAATTATCAGTGAATCAAAACAATCTCAAGAATGCTTATATGACTTATTTCAAAGATCCAAAATTTTTAAAATTATTAAATCTTAATAATGACAGGAAAATTAATTTTAGAGATTTAGAAATATCGGAATATTTATCTATGATCAACTTTGACTTAAATTACTATCTTCCTGAAATGATGATGTTAAAAGTTGACAGGACCTCAATGGCTAATTCTGTCGAAGTCCGGTCTCCTTTCGTTGACCACCGGCTAATTGAGTATATTTTAAAAAGTGACTATTCTGTTGAATCAAAAAAAGATCAAAAAGAACCATTAAAAAAAATTTTAAGTAAAGATTTTGACATAGATTTTTTAAATAGAAAAAAAATGGGGTTTGTGTTTAATCTCGAAAATTGGATATATAACAATAGTCAATATATTGAATACTACTTTAAAAACGATAGCAATCTTATTAATGACATGAATAAAAATATTTTCAAAATTCTTTCTTTGTACAAAACGCGAATTAATGGTCAGAGAATATGGAGACTTTACTTTCTTGAAAAATATTTAGATTCCCTGAAAAGTATTTGATATTTTTTTACTTCTTTTTTTTATTGTGTCATATATCACTAAAAAAATAGTTAAAATTAAAAATACAAGGTTGAGTTTAGGATAGTTTTTAATTTCAACTTGGGTTTTGACGGGTTCTTTATTTTTTTTGCAATCAACATCAAATTTATCAATAGCTACTTGATCAATCACAACTTTGTTAACACTGCATCCAATAGTCATTGAATTTAAATTGTATAATTGGTAATCAAAGTTGGTATTATTTGCTTTTGGAAAGCCAATAATAAAAAAAGAAAGCAAAACAGCAAGTAATATTTTTGGAAATGTTAAGCTACTTTTCGCTATGTAGTTTTTTAAAATAAAAATAATTGAAATAATTAGAAAAAAAGAATAATAATAACTTTTAAATGTATCACCTGTTTCTGGATTAAAGTTGTTTTCCGGAAAGCCTAAAGAGTTGATTATTAATACTAAGATTCCAGCAAATGGCATAATAATATATTGATAGTCTTTATCTTTTTTAATGTATGATTTAATAATTAAAAAATATAACATAACGGAAAGTAGCAATCCAAAAACGCTTCTTAACTTATTTAAATTAAATACATTTATTGGAATTGTTACAATCTTATTATTTAGATCAAAATTAAATTGATTTCCCTTTTGAACAAACTCTTTTCTATTTTCTTTAAAAAATGTATAATCTTTGTTCCAGTACTCATTAAAGTAATCACCAAAAGTGTCCAACAAAGTTATTCCTATGATTGAATTGTTATGAAAATTTTTATTTGGATTTTTAATTAAGTCTGTAAAGTTAATCGTATAAAAAATTTCTGGAGTTGCTCTATTATCATATTCTTCTTGTTCAAAATATATAGCCAGTTCTTCTCTCTCAAATATTGAATAGTTATTAATTTTATAATTTTCATAACTTATTACCACTGTAAATGTTATTGATAATATACAAAATAAGAATACTTTAGATACAGCAATTTTTTTTCGTTCTTTTAAATATAAAGTAAAAAACAAGATTACAACCATTCCAGCAATAGAAGCTTTTGTAGTAACTAGCAATGCGGAGATGATGGCGAGATAAATCACATAAATTTTTTGTTTATAAATTATTAGTTTTTCAAAATATAATATTGCAAATGGTAGCAATGCAAAAGCAAATATTTCTGGCTTCATAGTTAATCTAATTTGGAAACAAACAGGGATAAAAATTACTATTGTTAGAATTTTATAAATATCTTTAGACTCAACGCCTCTGTTTTTCAAAAGTTGAAATATACCAAATAGGCCAAATAAAAAAATTAAATAATTTCCATACTGGATACCAAGATTTAGCTTATATTCGAAGTCAGATAGATAAGCTACATTAAAATTATCTTGTATTCCGACATTGTTAATAAGAGAACTAAAGTTTTCTTGGTAATCACTAATTTGTAGTTTGCAAAAAAATGCAATAATTAAAAAATATGCAAAACCCTGTTCAGGAATAAATACGGTCTCTTCACCAAAAAAATATAGTAGGTATAATTTATATCTATTAAAATCAGGACCAATAGTGGTCGTGTAAAATAAGTTTGAAATTGCTAATGGGGCGTAACAAGCGAGTATAAAAATTAATCTATACATAAATAATGTATTAATTTTTTTCAACATTTCAATTACAAATTATAAACATTAATCTATAAGTAATGGATGACAATTTCATAAATAAAGAAAAAAAAATTAGTAACATTCTTTATCTTTTTAATGAGGGAAGGTCAGAACGAATTAAACATAAAGGTGGACCTAAAGATTTTTTTTATTTCTATCACGACTTAGACGAGTCAATTTTTGATAAGTCCTTTATAGAGTTAAAGGATTTAAGGAGTCAAAATTTATTTTCTAAGTTATTAAAATTTTTCGAAAAACTAATCATAAAGTTTATAAAATTACCAACATATGCTCACAAAATAATAAGCACTGAAAATTTGAAAAAAATTAAAAGATCAGATTTAGTCATTTTGACAAATGAAACTTTAGGATACTCAATGATATTTATTCTTTACTATTTCAAAAGAAGCAGACCTAATTTGAAGACAGTCTTATTTGTTATGGGTCTTTTCCAACAAGCGAATCAACAATCTAGGGTTAGAAGAATCTTTCTTAATTTTATGCTTAGAACTTATGACAAATTTATTTTCTTAGGTAAAGAAGAATATGATTATGCAGTAAACAAATATGTTAAATATGAAAATAAATTTTTTTATTTGCAATTTGCTATAGACCAAAAATATTGGATTAAAGACTCTAATAATTTAAGTACAAATCAAATATTGTTTGTTGGAAATGATTTAAATAGAGACTATAGTTTCTTAAAAAAACTTACTCAAAAGTTAGGTCAATATAACTTTGTAATAGTTAGTAATAAATTTTCAGGTGATGAATTCAATGAAAATGTCACATTAATTAATAGCAATTGGAGAAGTGCGGTCTTGTCGGATGTCGAACTAAAAGAAATCTACAACAATTCTTTAATTAGCATAATTCCAACAAAAAAT
>Ga0207993_1000410_pt1 | contig 16883 bp, 15 predicted proteins | sample ETN01SmetaG_2_FD_185791 | JGI IMG/M metagenome (GOLD analysis project Ga0207993, IMG submission 185791) | Marine microbial and viral communities from oxygen minimum zone, Eastern Pacific Ocean - ETNP2014F12-01SV265 (SPAdes) (version 2) | ecosystem: Environmental > Aquatic > Marine > Oceanic ...
ATCTTTGAGTTTTTGAGAAAATGACTCAAGTGTTTTAATATCTTCAACAGTTCTTGAAAAATTAAACTCAAGAATTGCTTTGTATTTTCCAATAGGAAATTTTAGTTTTTCAATGTTTTCTTCCATGATAATTTTTAGTTAAGATTTGAGTAATCATTAATTAATTTTTCAACTATTTCTTTTGACTCATCTTTATACTTGATTTCAAAAATTTTTGGTGAGTCAACCCATTTTGAAATATGATCAATATTCTTAGAGGAGAACCTGTCAATTACTGTCACCCCCTCCTTTTTTAATGCTGCTGCATTAAATTGCTGTTCTATTTGAGCCTCAACAGGTACAACTAGCATAGGTTTTCCAAGAAAAATTGCTTCAGATGTAGTTGCAAAGCCACCAGCACAAACAATTCCATAACATGACGCAAATTTTTCTAAAAATAATTCTTCGGACAATGGCTCAACATTAACTTGTGAAATAATTTCTTTTGATTTTGCATCAGGTGAAAAAATTGTCCATTTTTTATTTTGTGGAATTTGATTTATTACTTCAATTAAATTTAAAGGAGAGTAGGTGGGTAAATAAATAATAATTTCATCACTAGTTGATACGTTTAGGTTCCTAACTTTATCTCTGATGATAGGAAAAAAAATTCTATCTGTATATTTTTTATAGTGATATCCATAACCAAGATTTGAAGGAATAATATATTTAATTGCATGAAGAACTATTCTTGAATAATTATTTGGCTTTGGTATATTTTTAAGCCCCATTGAATATTGATTGGTCAGCTCAAAACATTTAATATTTTTAAATTTTGCTGACCAGGCTGAAACAGGTTCAAAATCATTTATGATTAAGTCATATTTTTTTATTGGACAAGAAGTGATTTCTTTAATGAACCTAAAATAGTTGTTTAAAAAAATTGTTTTTAACCAATTGACTGCACCTGTATCAGTATAGAAAAATGTAAGTCCATGATAATGATAAATAGGTTCTTCCTCTAATAAAAAATCATTTTTAGGACCACTTGTAATAATATCTATATCTGCAATTTCTTTTAATCTGGGAATTATACTTTGAGCTCTAGCAAGATGACCATTCCCTGTAGTTTGTATTGCATAAAGAATTTTCATTTATCCTGAAGAATTTTAAACTCAGCTATAAGATCTTTGTAGAGTTCCTTATTTGTCATTTCAATTCTTGAATCATCACCTTTATATTCCTGTTCAGTCCTTTTATGCATATATATTGACCACTTATTATTTACATATTCTAAAGAAGAAAGACTTTCAAGCCAATCTCCAGAGTTCATGTAAATTATTTCCTCTCCATTGATGTTAAAAGACTCAATCTTTGGAGTATGAATATGCCCACATACTACATATTTATATCCATTTTTTTGAGCTATTTTAGCCGCTTTCATCTCAAAATTTGCAAAATATTGAACTGCAGTTTTGACATTTGCCTTTATTGATTTTGAGAAATTCAATCTTTTTCGACCCAGAGGTCTCATAATTTTTTTATTAATCCAGCTATTGAACATTATCATGTAGTCGTAGAGAAATCCAGCCAGCTTAGTTAACCACCCAGTTTGAATAGAAAAATCAAAAACATCTCCATGGAACATCCAGACCTTACCTTCATTAGTGTCTAAAACAACTTGATTAACAATTTTAAAGTTTTGAATTTTAAAGTTTAAAAACTTTCTCATCAGTTCATCATGATTTCCAGTGACGTAATATATTTCTTTTCCCTGTGAGATTAAGTCAAGAAAATACTTAATTACTTTCATATGAGATGAGGGCCAAAAGCGTTTATTAAAAAGCATTATATCAACAAAGTCACCGTTAATTACAATTTTATCTGCATCAATGGTATCAAGATAAGCCAATACTTCATCAGCTTCAGACCCATATGTTCCAAGATGTAAATCAGAAATAACTAGAATGTCTAAATTTCGCTTCACCAGTTTGCAAATTTAATGAAAGATAATTAGTAAACTTGATTACAGCTTATTAATGTAATCTTTAAAGGTAGTTCCATAAACAGTTTTAAAATTTTCTTCAAATTCTTTTTTAGATGTGAAACCACAAAGTTCCCAAATTTTGTTCATGGTAGATGTGTCCTTAGGAGATAAAGACTTAGCTAGAGTAATGGCATATTTTACTCTAGAACGATTAATTTCTATATTAACTTTATTGATCACTGGTATATAGTCACTTACAATGTAATCAAAAAATTAATATTTACAAATATTACATGAAAGCCTGTAGCTTCATTGCTAACCCTTGATCACCTTTAATTTTGAGTTTTCCACTCATAACAGCCATCATTGGATTTACCTTACCATTTTTAAGATCTTCCATTAAAGATCCTGCCATAGTAATTGTGCAATCAGCTTCCATGTCCTCTAATAAAATTTTATTTTCTGAACCTGTGCCATCTATGCAAATTGAGTTTCCATCAATTTCAAATTTAATAGTTCCACCTATAGGGGCAGCATTTTTGGCTTTTTCTTGAAAGTTTGAAAGTATATTTTCTTTATCCATAATTTTTTCATTAACCATGTAAAGGTAATAATAAAATAATTTTATTTAGATTAGCATTTATTATAAAAAGATATGAGCTACAGAGTAAAAAAAGCAGCGGTTTTAGGATCAGGAGTAATGGGTTCAGGAATAGCATGTCATCTTGCAAATGTTGGTATAGATGTTTTAATGTTAGATATACAACCTAATGATAAGTCAATAAAAAACAAGAATTTTATTGCAGATGAATCATTAAAGAATGCTATTAAATCAAGACCAAATCCGTTGTATAAAAAAGAATATGCAAACAGAGTCACGACTGGAAATTTCGATGATGATTTTGAAAAGATTAAAGATGCGGATTGGATAATTGAAGTAATAGTTGAAAATCTTGAGATTAAAAAAACTGTTTTCGAAAAAGTTGAAAAATATAAATCTGATCATGCTTTTGTGACTTCTAACACCTCAAGTATTCCAATATCACTTTTATGTGAAGGAAGATCAGATGATTTTAAATCTAAATTTTGTGGAACACACTTTTTTAACCCCCCAAGATATTTAAGATTATTTGAGGTAATCCCTCATACTGATTCTGATCCATCTTTGATTTCTTTCTTGATGGAATTTGGGGATGTTATTCTTGGAAAACAAACAGTCTTATGTAAAGATACACCTGGATTCATTGGTAATAGAATTGGTGTAATGTGTGGAATTAAATCTTCTCAATTAACTGAAAAGTATAATTTTAAAATTGAAGAAGTTGATCTAATGACTGGAAGTGTTATTGGCCTTCCAAACTCAGGAACATTTAGGTTGCAAGATCTTGTTGGACTAGACACAAGTAATAATGTAACAAACTTTTTAGTCAACAATGTAGAGAATGACACGTTTTACAGCAAACTCAAGGATCAGCCAGAGAATAAACCATTTAATTTCTTAATTGAAAATAAGTTTTTTGGAAATAAATCTGGAAAGGGATACTACGAGAAGACAAAGGAAAAAGATGAAAACGGAAGGTCTGTTATAAATGCTCTTGATCTAGAATCAAATACTTACAGAAAGTCTATTAAACCTAATATTCCAGAAGTAAAAGAAGCTAAATCTATTGAGCTTTTTGATAGAAGACTTAAATATCTGGTTGAGGGAGACTCAAATGTAAATAAGTTCTACAAAGAGTATTTCTCATGTCTGCTTTCATATTCAGCAATGAGTATCCCAGAAATTGCAGATGATTTCTATCAGATAGATGATGCAATTAGAACTGGATATGCATGGAGTTATGGACCATTTGAAATTTGGGATAATCTTGGAATCGAAGATGCTATTGAAATGATCAAAAGCTGTGGTGAAGAGGTTCCTAATTGGATAACAGACATGTTGAATTCTGGAGCAAAATCATTTTACATTTTTGAAGATGGAAAAAAGAAGTTTTATGATATAAATACGAAAAAGTATATAAACGTGCCTAGCTCGGAAAATCACTATATACTTGATGCATTTAGAGAAAATAAGCAAATTCTTAAAAATCCTGAATGTACTGTTCATGACATTGGAGATGGAGTAATGTGTATTGAGTTTCAGACAAAAGGTAATTCAATAGGAGAGGGAATTGCTAAAGGTATAAATGAGGCAATTGATATAGCAGAAAGGGATGGATGGAATGGTATTGTAATTGGAAATAACGATAAGCAGTTTTCAGTTGGTGCTAATCTAATGAATATGGGAATGATGGCTATGCAAAAGAATTTTGATGCTATAGAAGAATTCTTAGTTGGCTTTCAAAAAATACTGATGAGAATGAGAACTTGTAATGTTCCAGTTGTGTCAGCAACTCATGGATTTGTAATGGGAGGAGGCCTTGAAGTTTCAATTCATTGTGATGCTGGTATCCATGCTTCAGAAGCATATATCGGTCTTGTAGAGGCAGGTGTTGGCTTAATCCCAGGCGGAGGAGGTACAAAAGAAATGGCCATGAGAGCTTCGGATTCATTTAACTCTGGTGATGTAAAAATGCCCGCATTGATTGATCATTTCAAATCTATTGCAATGGGTGCTGTTTCAACCTCTGCATTTGAGGCATACGACCTTCACTATCTTCTTCCGGAAAGAGATTTTGTTTGCATGAATAGAATGAGAAATATCAGCATGGCAAAAGAAAAAGCCTTGAGTCTAAAAACAGGATATATACCACCATCTTCAAGACAAGATATTGAGGTTCTTGGTAGATCAGGTTTATCGACGCTTTACTCAGCAATAAATGAATTTAAATTAGGGAATTATATGTCAGATTATGATGTAGAAGTTTCTAGAAAAATTGCATATGTAATGTGTGGAGGAGATTTAACCTTCTCTCAGAATGTAAGTGAGGAGTACCTGTTAGACCTTGAAAGAGAAAACTTTATGAGTCTGCTTGGAAATCAAAAAACATTAGATAGAATTCAGCACATGCTGATGACTAAAAAACCTTTAAGAAATTAATTATGGAAGCATATATAGTAGCTGGTTATAGATCAGCAGTTGGAAAAGCAAAAAAAGGTGGCTTTAAAAATTATAGAACCGATGACTTAGCAGTGGATGTTATTAAACATCTTGCTTCACAAGTTCCAGAACTTGATACAACTAAAGTTGATGATGTAATTGTTGGATGTGCTAATCCTGAGGGTGAGCAAGGTCTACAAGTTGCTAGACTTATTTCTGCTAGAGCCCTTGGCAAAGAAGTTCCAGGTGTAACTATAAATAGATATTGTGCTTCTGGTTTAGAGGCAATTTCAATGGCTGTTAGTAAGGTTAGAGCAGGTTTTGGAGATATCTTTATTGCTGGAGGTATCGAGAGTATGAGTCTAATACCTATGACAGGATATAAATTAGCTCCAAGTTATAAAGCTAATCTTGAAAACATGAATTATCATATAGGTATGGGGCACACTGCGGAGGCTGTTGCTGAAAAATATAAAATTACAAGAGAAGCAAGTGATAAATTTTCATGTGAGTCTCACATCAAAGCGGCAAATGCAATCGATAATGGATATTTTAAAGATGAAATTGTCCCTGTAACTGTAGAAGAGGTATTTGTAAAAGATGGTAAGAAAGTGTCGAAATCTCATACTGTAGATATGGACGAAGGTGTTAGGAGAGAGACAACAATTGAGGCTTTATCAAAATTAAGACCAGCGTTCAAACTTGGTGGTATCGTTACTGCAGGTAGTTCATCTCAAATGTCAGATGGTGCTGCATTTGTTCTTGTAATGTCTGAAGAAATGGTAAAGCAATTAGGTGTAAAACCTATTGCAAGAATGGTTACTTGTACATCAGGTGGAGTAGATCCTTTATATATGGGAATTGGTCCAGTTGAAGCTATTCCAAAAGCATTAAAACAAGCAGGTTTAAAACTTTCTGATATTGAACAAACTGAGTTAAATGAGGCTTTTGCTGCTCAAGCACTTGCTGTAATTCAGGAAAGCGGTCTTGATCCTGACACAGTTAATGTTAATGGTGGCGCCATCGCTCTTGGTCATCCCTTAGGTTGTACTGGAGCAAAACTTTCAATTCAGTTATTAAATGAAATGAAAAGAAGAAATCAGAAGTATGGAATGGTAACTGCTTGTGTTGGAGGTGGTCAGGGAATTGCGGGTATTTATGAAAGGCTTTAAACCTTCTTAACTACATAAGTTACAATACCCCAAACTATAAACTCATTTTCTTCTGTAACCTTAATTGGATCATATTTTTTATTTTCCGGTATTAGGTATACATGATCTTTTTCAATCTTTATTCTTTTAACAGTAAAATCTCCATTTAAATAGCATACTGCAATCTTATTATTTTTTAATTCTTCACTCCTATCTATTACTAAAATATCTCCATCGTCTAGGCCTGCATCTTTCATTGACTCGCCAGAGACCTTTGCATAAAATGTAGCTTCCTTGTTTTTAACTACAACTTTTTCAAGACTAATTCTGGATTCCTCAAAGTCACCTGCTGGTGAAGGAAAACCAGCAGAGATCCCCTCCTCAATGAATAAATTATTTAAGGAGCTGTCCTCGTTTGGTTTAAATATTTTGATATTATTTTTCATATCCTAACTAACAATTAATACTTCATCAATTTCAGTTGTATAGTTCCTTGAAAGTTTTTGTCTTTTCATCTTCCATATTCTTTTCTGATCTTGGCTTGCAAGTCTTACTTTGTAGAGCCCATATTTATCATCAATATTATCAATACTTCTCATTAGTTTTTTTTGTTTTTCAAGGTCTTTATCAAATAAGCTAAATTGGTGACTAGACTGAGGAGATAGCCCCATCAATATTATACCTGCTTTTTTATAAAGTTTATTTTTAGAATAAATCTTCTTTAAAAGATTTACAGCAAATTTACTTATTTCAATACTTGAACTTGTTGAGAAGGGAAGTGAACCTGTTAAACTAAAATGATATCTTTCACTGTCTTGCTTAAAAGGATTACTTCGAATAAAGACACAAACCATATTACATTCACTATTTTGTCTTCTTAGTTTTTTAGACGCAACCACAGAGAATGTAGTAATCCTTTCAATTAAATCGTCTAGTGAGGAAATTTCAGATTCAAAACTTCTAGTTGTAGCGATAGACTTTTTATCTACTTTCCCTTCTTCTATGTCCAGAGTAGGAACGCCTTCGAGTTCTTTTTTGAGTTTAAGGCCTATGATGCTCATATTCTTTTTAACCCATTTATCAGGAAGATTTATGAAGTCCATTCCAGTCTTGACATTAATTCTTGATAATTTTTTTTCATTTTGAAAACCAATTCCCCATATGTCTCCAGTAGGAATATTATTTAAAGCTTCTAATCGTTTTTTGTTACTGCTAATTGAATAAAATCCATTTGTTTTAGTAGAGTTTTTTTTAGCAATTCTATTAGCAACTTTTGCGAGTGATTTAGTCGGTGCCAGACCTATTGATATGGGTATACCTGTCCACTTAATGACAGTCTCTATTATTTCTTTACATTTTTTATTAGCTTCATCTTCGGAGAATCCACTAAATTTTACAAATGCCTCGTCAATGCTGTATATTTCTACATCTGGCACATGTCTAGCTATAATGGACATTACCCGATTACTCATGTCTCCATACAATGTAAAATTGGAAGAAAAAATTTGGACATTATTTTTCTGAAAAATTTCTTTGTATTTAAATGCAGGAGCTCCCATAGGGATTCCAAGTGATTTAGCTTCGTTACTTCTAGCTATAACACAGCCATCATTGTTTGATAAAATTACAAGTGGTTTACCATTTAAATGAGGTTGGAAAACTCTTTCACAAGAAGCATAAAAATTATTACAATCAATTAGGGCAAACATGATACAAAAATCTAAAAATTATTAAGAAACATAAAAAACAAGTTGTAATTTTATTAACTATACGACATTGAATGGATAAATTCTCTTTTCTTAACTCAGCACATACAAGTTTTTTTGCAGAAATGTATGATCAATACTTGGAGTCTCCTGATAGCTTAGAGCCTAGTTGGAAAGCTTTTTTTCAAGGCTTTGATTTTGGGTTAGAGAGTGCGAATATTACTCTTGAAGAGAAGAAATTTGAGGTTCCTGAAAATATAAGTAAAGAGTTTAAAGTCGTTAATTTGATTGATGCTTACAGACAAAGAGGGCATCTTTTTACAATAACTAATCCTGTTAGAGAAAGAAGAAAGTATTCTCCAACACTTGATATTGAAAATTTTGGATTAAGTAATACTGATCTTGATCTGGTTTTTAGTGCTGGTGAAGTAGTCGGTATTGGACCAGATAAATTAAGTAATATCATTGACCATCTCAAAAAAATATATTGTGAATCAATTGGATTAGAATACATGTATATAAGAGATCCAGAAAAAGTTAAATGGATACAGAGCTTTATAAATGTTAATGGTAACCAGCCAAATTTTTCAAAAAGTGAAAAATTATCAATATTAGATAGCCTAAATAAGGCATACACATTTGAAAATTTTCTGCAGAAAAAATATGTTGGACAGAAGAGGTTTTCTCTTGAGGGAGGAGAATCATTAATCCCAGCGATAGACTTTCTCGTTGATTCTGCTGCTGAAAAGGGAGTTGAAGAATTTGTGATGGGAATGTCACACAGGGGGAGACTAAATACCCTTGCAAATATTTTTGGAAAGTCAAGTAGAGATATTTTTGGTGAGTTTGAAGGGAAGGATTATGAAGAGGACATTTTTGATGGAGACGTAAAATATCATCTTGGTTGGACTTCGGAAAGAACTTCGTCATCAGGTAAGAAAATTAATATGAACCTTGCTCCAAATCCATCTCATCTTGAATCTGTTGATCCTATTGTACAGGGTATTGCTAGAGCTAAGCTTGAGAATGATTTTGATAATAATACAAATAAAGTTTTACCAATAATTGTTCATGGTGATGCTGCTATTGCTGGACAAGGAGTTGTCTATGAGGTAATTCAAATGTCAAGACTAAGGGGGTACTCAACTGGGGGTACAATTCATCTAATAGTTAATAACCAAGTTGGGTTTACTACTAATTATCTTGATGCAAGGTCTAGTACATATTGTTCTGATGTTGGTAAAGTAACACTTTCTCCAGTTTTACATGTTAATTCAGATGATGTTGAGGCGGTTATTCATGCAGTAACCTTTGCTTTGGAATATAGGAATAGGTTTAATAGGGATGTTTTTATTGATTTATTAGGATATAGAAAATATGGCCACAATGAAGGAGATGAGCCAAGATTTACTCAACCCAAATTATATAAATTCATATCAGGTCATCCAAATCCAAGGGATATATATGCTTCTAAACTAATGGATCAAGGAATAATAAATGATGATCATGTTTCTAAAATTGAATCAAAATATTTTTCAAAACTTGAAGATGAACTTACAGATTCTAAGAAAAAACAAAAAACAAAAATTACACCTTTTATGCAAGAGGTCTGGCATGGATTTAACAGAGTTGACGAGAATAAAATGCTTGAAGATTATTCGACAAGCGCATCTAAGGAGGATGTGCTTAATGTTGCAAAATCCATAACTTCTTTGCCAAATAAATCATTTTTAAGAAAGATCATAAAGCTATTTGATTCAAGAGAAAAATTAATATTTGAAAATGGAAAAGTTGATTGGGCAATGGCAGAGCTACTTGCATATGGAACATTATTATCAGAAGGTTTTAATGTAAGAGTTTCAGGACAAGATGTAGAAAGAGGCACATTCTCTCATAGACATGCAGTATTAAAATCGGAGGATTCAGAGGAAGAGTATCTACCGTTAAATAATATTGATTCAAAAAATAAAGGGTTATTCAGTATATATAATTCTCCATTATCTGAATATGGTGTTTTGGGATTTGATTATGGTTATGCACTTGCTAGCCCAAACTGCCTGACAATATGGGAAGCTCAATTTGGAGATTTTTCAAATGGGGCTCAGATTATCATTGATCAGTACATTTCTTCAGCTGAAGATAAATGGAAGTTGCAAAATGGAATAGTTCTATATCTACCCCATGGCTATGAAGGGCAGGGAGCTGAACATTCTTCCGCTAGAATGGAACGCTATCTTCAATTATGTGCAAAGGACAACATGTATGCGGCAAATTGTACTACACCATCTAATCTTTTCCACCTTCTCAGAAGGCAAATGTTAACAAAGTTCAGAAAGCCTCTAATTTTATTCACTCCAAAAAGTCTTCTTCGTCATCCTAAGGTTATTTCTAATGTTGATGATCTAACAAAGTCTAAATTTATTCCAGTTATCACTGATTCTGAAATTGATCCAGCTAAAGCAGATTCTCTTGTATTCTGCAGTGGAAAATTTTACTTTGATTTAATTGACTATAGGGAGAAAAACAAAATAAAAAATGTTGCAATTGTAAGAATAGAGCAGTTGTTCCCTCTTCCGGTTAAATTAATAATTTCTGAAATTAAAAAATTCTCAAAAGCAGAGGATATTGTTTGGGCTCAAGAAGAGCCTAGGAACATGGGTGCTTGGAACCATATTCAAACTTATCATCCAATTGCTAAAAATATGAGGCCTGCAACCAGAAGATTTTATGGGTCTACAGCTTCAGGTAGTCTCACTAGATTTGAGAGAAGACATAATCAAGTAATTGAATATGTTTTTGATAAAACAAAAAATAATTTTAGAAAATAATTTTTATCTTAATTACTTTATTTCGATTATGAAAGACATGTTAGTAAAACTTTATGATCTTCCAAAAAAATGTAAAGAACTTGAGGAACTTTCAAAGACAATTGCTTTTAGGCGCCCACTTGCAGCTGAAAAGTCTATAGTAAATAAGTGGGTAAATAAAGAATTTGGAGATGGATGGGAAAGTGAAGTCGATGTTTCATTCTCCAGAAAACCTATAACAACTTTTATAGCGATCGAAAATGATCAGATACTTGGATTTGCCACTTATGATGCTGCTTATTTAAATTTTTTAGGTCCTATGGGAGTAAAAAAAAATAGCAGAAAAAAAGGCTTAGGTAAAGCACTACTTTTTCTGGCTCTAAACTCAATGAAGGAAATGGGTTATGCCTATGCAATTATTGGAGGAGTCGGTCCTGCTAAATTTTACGAAAAAACTTTTGATGCTAAAATAATAAAGGGATCTGATCCAGGAATATACAAAGGAATATTAAGCAATGTCCCTGTCTAAAGTTAATAAGGATTCTAAACTTCTTGCAAAATTTGGTTATAAGCAAGATCTAAATAGATCGATGAAAAGTTTTTCATCTTTTGCAATATCTTTTTCCTTAATATCTATTTTAACAGGAATTTTTGCAAATTTTCACTTTGGATACTCTGAAGTTGGACCATGGATATCATTATCATGGTTGATAGTTTTTGCTGGACAATTTTTTGTTGCCTTAATTATGGCTGAACTATCAGTCAGATTCCCAATCTCTGGCTATGGATATCAATGGTCATCAAGACTTGTTAATCCCAAATTAGGCTTTGCAACGGGATGGTTATTATTAATGCAGTTTCTAACTGGATTTCCTGGTATCTGCAAAACTTTAGGTTTAGTACTAAGTGAATTTTTATCTCAAGTGTTCTCAATTCAAGTTAGTGATATTACAATATCAATAATTATCATTTGGATCATAACATTAATCCATAAAAATGGAATTAAGATGGTTTCTTATATTAATAATATTGGTGTGATTACAGAAATTATTGGAGTAATTCTTTTGATATTAGCACTTGGTTTTTTTGTTACAAATGGGATTGATAATTTTTCAATTTCAAACATAACGAATGATTTTAAATTCTCTGATATAGGATTTGAATCTTTTGCTTTGTCAATTTTGCTAGGAGCATGGTGTTTAACTGGGTTTGAAGCTGCTGCAGATATGTCTGAAGAAACAAAAAACCCAACTAAAATTGTCCCTAAATCAATTATTAACTCTTTAGTTACTTCAGGTCTTTTTGGTATAGTAATTATAATACTTTCTATTATTTTACTTCAAAAAGATATTTACATTAATGGTTCTGAAAACTTTTTGACAGATCTACTTAGGAATGAATTTGGAATAGTTCTATATTCTGTAATTCTTTTATTTGTAATTGCAGCAATTTTTGCATGTGGAGTTGCGTGTATGGCTACTGCTTCAAGGTTAATTTTCTCAATGTCTAGAGATTCTATCCTCCCAAAATCAAATTGGCTTAGGTCAATTGATAAAAATAAATCTCCTGGAAACTCGCTAATCTTAATCGGAATTCTAGCAACACTTTTTATAATTATCTTTAATAAAATTGAAGTAATTACAAGTGTTTCAGCAATTGCTGGATATATTGGTTATTGTGGAATTATATATTCATCTTTTTATCTCAAAAATGACACTCAAATTGGAATTAAAACCTCTAAAGTTTTAAAGTTTTTCACTCTTCTATGGTGTGTATTTGTTGTCTTATGTTTAATCATCCCTGGTCAGTCTATTGAGGGTTTTGAAACTGAATATGTTCCAGCTATATCTACTTTAATATTCCTAATTTTAGGACTAATTATCTATATAATTAAAAACAAGAATAAAAATGCAATACTTTAGTTTAAATACAAATGTCAATCAATTAAGAATTGGAAGAGGAGTCTCAAAAGGGATAGGAAAAGAACTTGGAAAGTATGTAGTTTCTACAATGGAAATTCCATGGGATATAATTAAAAACGATATTGGTAAATCACCAGAAAAAGTAATTAATGTAACTTCTGTAGAGAAGGAGTGGATTGAGAATCAAATAAAAGATCTTCCAGAATTTGATACAATAGTAGGTATAGGAGGTGGTATGGCTATTGATGTAGCTAAATATATTTCATGGAAATTAAATAAAAAGTTAGTGTCAATTCCAACAATTTTAAGTGTAGACGCTTTTACCACTCCTGCTGCTGGTGTTAGAGTTAATCATGATGTAGAGTATCTTGGAATAGCATCACCTAATCCGCTTATAATTGATTACGATTTATTGAGGTCTGCCCCTAAAGAGCTAAATATTGCCGGTGTAGGAGATCTTTTTTCTATTCATACTGCTTCATTTGATTGGAAACATGCTAATTCTAAAGGTAGGTCAGAGTACCCTTACAGTCAGCAAGCTATTGATGATGGGGGGAAAATCCTTGACTTTATTTATAATAATATTGGAAATATTAAAGAAAATAATGATAATGGATTAAGGTCTATTGTTGAGGCATACATTTCATTAAATACTATTTGTCTTCCAATTGATCACTTTAGAATTGAAGAGGGCTCGGAACATTATCTTTTCTATGAACTTGAGGAAAGACTTAAGCGCCCATTTATTCATGGAAATATTATAGGACTAGGAATATATTTGTTGAGCAGGCTTCAAAAAAATGATTCTTTATTTATTACAGAAATGATGGATGAATCAGGCCTGATATACCACCCAAGCTCTATGAATATAAAAAGAGAAGACTTAAGAGATTCTCTTCTTAATTTAAAAAAATATGTAACATCTAAAGATAAACTATGGTATACAATTATTGACGATAGTAGTATTGATGAGGAATGGATTAACGAAAATTTAAGTGATTTAAAATTTAAATAGCTAACCTAAAAAATTCCAGCATTTTCAAAACTACTCTTTATCGAATTATAAGTAGCTTTAGCTGCATCTTCATTGTTCATCTTATTTAACTCTTTATTGAATGGTTCTGCACTTACAGTTCCCTCATAACCAATATTATTTAAAAAATTTAAAAATGGAGCTGTATCAATCAATCCAGTTTTTCCAGGTAATTCTCTTTCAAGATCTAATTGTTCATCTCTAGATCTCCCAAGAACAGCATCATTTAATTGACACATAACTATGTCATCTTTTTCTAAAAATTTTAAATCCTCAATTGAATGATTTGCACAGTATAAATGAAAAGTATCAAGTTGATATCCAACATTCTTTTCATCAATTTCAGTAATTAATTCTCTAAGTTCGGTAATGGTTCTAATAAAAGAAAATTGATCTCTTGACATTAATGTTTTTGGTCCTACAAATTCTAGTCCAAGTTTCATTCCATTATCTCCAATTATTTTTGCACACTCTTTGAGCCTCTTTCTATGCAACTCAAAATTTTTTAAATAAGTTAAATCATTATTAGTTGGCATTATCCATCTGCAAAAACCTTTAGAGCCAATCCTGTTCATTATTTTACAGTAATCTTTTAAGATTTCGAGTCCTTGATTAAATATAGTCTCTGTCTGAGAAAAATCAACCGGTAAAATTGAAACATCAAATGAAATAGAATTATTTGACATTTTATTTTCATATTCAATATACTCCAAATCACTCATTTGTTTTAAGTCATTTATCATAGGGTATATTGAATTAAAATTATTTTTTATTGCTAAATCAAGAAGATCATTAGCATTTACATTTATTCCAACCGTCCCAGGCATTAAACTAATTTTAATTTTCCTTGAACTAAATCCATCAAAAGGATATAAACTTTGATTCATTGAAATTAGACCTAATGAAGCAATTGATGTTGACTTAATAAATCCTCTTCTATTCGACATAATTTTTTATTTATTAAGATAATGAATATTTAAATAGTTTGAATTTTATGATTAATTTAGATAACTAATAATAGCTAAAGATTACTGATGGTCCTTGAAATGAAAATTCCTTCCCCTGGTGAGTCAATAACAGAAGTTGAAATATCTCAATGGCTAGTAAAAGACGGAGACATTGTCAATAAGGATCAGACCATAGCAGAAATAGATTCTGATAAAGCTACACTAGATCTTCCAGCTGAAGCATCTGGTAAAATAACCTTAAAAGCTGAAGAGGGTGATTCAATGTCCGTAGGTGATATTGTATGTTTAATTGACACATCAGAAGCATCAAATGCTAAAGCATCAAATTCTGAGTCACCTCAACAAAGTATTAAAGATGAAAAAAAGATTGAACAGAATAAGATTGATGAGATAAGTATTACTCCTCTAGCTAGAAATATTGCATCAGATAAAGGGATTGATATTAATGAAATACATTCTAAAGGAGATAAAATAACAAAAGATGACGTCTTAAAAGTAGTTCCAGCAATGGGTTCTTCAAATCATGAAGGTAGAAGCGAAAACAGAGAAAAACTATCAATGTTAAGAAGAAAAGTTTCAGAGAGACTAGTTTCTGTAAAAAATGAAACAGCTATGCTGACTACTTTTAATGAAGCGGATTTATCTAATATATTTAATCTTAGAAAAAAGTATAAAGAAGCCTTTTCCCAAAAACATGGAGTTAGTCTTGGTTTCATGAGTTTCTTTACTAAAGCTGTTACAAGAGCTCTTGAACTTTATCCAGATGTAAATTCTATGATTGATGGAAATGAAAAGATTTCTTACAACTATTCTGATATAAGTATTGCAGTCTCTGGTCCTAAAGGACTAATGACTCCAGTCTTAAGAAATGCTCAAGATCTATCTTTTTCCGCTGTTGAACAAGAAATAAAAAGACTTGCGGATAATGTAAGAGACAAGTCAATAACAGTTGATGATTTAACTGGTGGTACCTTTACAATTTCAAATGGGGGTGTTTTTGGCTCAATGCTTTCTACTCCAATTATTAATCCACCTCAATCAGGTATTTTAGGAATGCATAATATTATTCAAAGACCAATTGCCGTTGACGGAAAAGTTGAAATAAGACCAATGATGTATTTAGCTTTATCTTATGATCATAGAATAATTGATGGTAATCAATCAGTTGGCTTTTTAATTGCTGTTAAAGAGGGAGTAGAAGATCCTGAGAATATTCTTATGGATGGAAAAGTTGAAAAATCTTTAGGCCTTAATTGATTTGATTGATACTCATACTCATTTATACTTAGATCATTTTAAAGACGACATTGATGATGTAATCCAAAGAGCATTATCAGTTGGAGTTGAAAAATTTTATTTACCATCAATAAGCTCAAAATATAATGAGAGTATGCATGATTTGGAGAGCAAGTTTCCAGATAGAGTATTTTGCATGATTGGTCTTCATCCATGCTATGTTGATAATAAATTTGAACAAGAAATTGAATTTGTAAAAGAACGTATTAAATCACATAAGTATAAAGCAATTGGAGAAATTGGTATAGACCTATTCCATGAAAAGAAGTATTTTAATCAACAAATAATTGCATTTGAAGAGCAAATTAAATTAGCTCTTGAATATGACCTTCCAATAGTAATTCATTCTAGAGAGTCTTTTGATGAAATATTTGAAGTTCTAAAAAAATATAAATCAGACAAACTAAGAGGTATTTTTCATTGTTTTACTGGAAATGAAGATCAGGCAAGAAAAATAATTGATTTAAATTTCTTTCTTGGTATTGGTGGAGTAGTAACATTTAAAAATGGAAAAATTTCAGAATTTTTAAGTTCAATTCCACTTAATAGAATTGTATTAGAAACGGATTCTCCATATTTAGCCCCAGTACCTTACAGGGGAAAAAGGAATGAAAGTTCTTATTTGTCAATAATTGCAAGTAAGCTATCAGAAATATATAATTTAGATGTTTCTGAAATTTCAAGAATTACTCAACAAAATTCTAATGAAATTTTTGAAAATTAAATATGTAAATTAGAGAGGTGGCCGAGTGGTTTAAGGCGCACGCTTGGAAAGCGTGTATTCTAGAAATGGAATCGAGGGTTCGAATCCCTTCCTCTCTGCAATTTTTTTTATCTTTAGACGCTAAAAAATTAACATGAAAATGACTAAAATACTTAAAGCAAAATTCAAATTATTTCTTACTCTTGTTGCGCTTGTTTCATTTGCTACATTCATTTTAAGTTGTAATTCTTCAAATGAAAATAATGTATGGACTTCTCTAGAACCACTTCC
>Ga0207993_1000412_pt1 | contig 16826 bp, 14 predicted proteins | sample ETN01SmetaG_2_FD_185791 | JGI IMG/M metagenome (GOLD analysis project Ga0207993, IMG submission 185791) | Marine microbial and viral communities from oxygen minimum zone, Eastern Pacific Ocean - ETNP2014F12-01SV265 (SPAdes) (version 2) | ecosystem: Environmental > Aquatic > Marine > Oceanic ...
TGGTTGTATTTGGTTCATTCAAATGATGTTAATGAGTAAAGATTTTCCCTCAGAATAATGTTAATTCCTTTTGTAGTACTAATTTTTAACAACAGGACTTTTTCAGAAAAGCATTACACTAGGATATAAATGCTCGATGTCTTTTTTGTAACGTTTCCATTTTTTTTCCTGGTTTTTGCGGGATATTTCGCTGTAAGTAAAGGCTTGCTTACGGTTTCTGCAGTACCAGGCTTAAACAGTTTTGTCTTATACTTTGCTCTCCCATGTATGTGTTTTCGATTTGGTTCGGAGACCTCAGTAGCCAAAATTCTGGATCCAGTCGTATTCGGCGTTTATCTGGCAAGCGCACTCATCACCGTTTTCGTTTGCATTGTTATCACCAAGCGGGGCGAGATTGGATGGAGTGATGCTTCTCTTGGAGCATTAGTGGCAGCATGGCCCAATACGGGGTTCATGGGAGTTCCCATGCTTGCGACCCTTTTAGGAACCGCAAGTGTGGGTCCGGTGATGTTAACCATGTTAATCGATGTATTTGTGACCAGTACTTTATGCGTCGGTTTGTCACGATTGGATTCTTCGGGGCTGGACAGCATGGGAAGAGCTTTTCGTCAGGCTCTCACGCGTGCTGCGAGCAATCCCATGCCCTGGGCCATTCTGTTTGGAATCCTGGTCAGTGTCTTTGATCTTGAACTGTGGATGCCTGTTGACAAAACCATCAACATGCTCGCTGATGCCGCCACACCGGCGGCGCTGTTTACGATTGGTGCAATGCTGGCACGGTCAAAAATGAACAGCACAAGTCGGATGCCGGCCTCGTATTACCTGCCCGGTGTCATGATAAAACTGTTTATCCATCCTTTGTTACTTTGGTCTATTGGAATGCATGCACGTTTTTTGGGACTTTCTATTGATACCTTTACACTGACAACGATTGTGCTCTTGGGTGCTTTGCCAAGTGCCAGCAATGTGTCATTACTGGCTGAAAGGTTTAAGGCGGACAGCGGCAGGATTGCTCAAATCATTTTGCTGACCACGACCGCGGCCTTTTTTACCTTCTCAGTCGCTGTTGCAATCATGACCTGAAAAAAAGGAGTGATGCACGGAAAAGGAACTTTGAAGCCTCAAACTCAAGGATCTACAATCCAGAAGGAAGAGATGGATGTTTTAAATTGGGGTTATGAATTTAAGAGTTGACTAGACGTGTCAGAAAATCTTTGTCAGTGCAGAGCCTGTGATGAATGGATTTCAGGTGATGCTCATGTTTGCCCAAAGTGCGGGGAAATGTTTCAAATATTTTCTTGTTCAGAATGTGAAAGTGATATTACTGAAAATGCAACAGTATGTCCTTCTTGTGGAAAAAAATACATTCTCAATCTATGGTTTGATCGTTCTTATTGGATACTATCAATCCCATTTTTTATTATTGTATCCGCATTTATTTTGACCATCATATATCCGCTCTCTGACTCAACACCAATCAGCAAATGAGTAAGTGATTTGAATGAAATTCATCAAACAATGAAGAGCCATAGTATTGATTTCCATGCAACTTTTTGAACATCGTGACTAAGTATTTTTAATCAATAAATCAATAGGATAAACAATGGAAAGTACTGCAGGCAAGAATTGGACGGAAGAGGATGAAAAACTTCTTTTGGAGACCATCGACAAGTGGGTAGAAAACGAGGTTAAGCCGATTGCGCGAGAATATGATCAGGAAGACAAATATCCTCATGAACTGGTTGAGAGTATGAAGGATTTGGGATTATTTGGAGCAACGATTTCACCAGAATACGGGGGTATGGGGCTTCCTGCATCAGTTTATGCGAAAGTGATTATCAAGGTCGCATCGGTCTGGATGGCACCCAGTGGAATCTTCAATTCTCACTTAATCATGGCTTCTGCAATCGAACGCTGTGGCACCGATGAGCAAAAAACAAATTGGCTTCCAAAAATGGCATCTGGTGAATTCCGTGGTGGCATTGCTCTTACAGAACCTAATGCTGGTACCGACTTACAGGCAATTCTTACAAGAGCAGATCGTAATGAGCAGGGATATCTCCTGAACGGGACCAAAATGTGGATTACGAACTCCATGTACGGGAATTGTTTATTGGTACTGGCAAAAACGGACCTTAAGGCCAAACCCGCTCACAAGGGTATGAGTGCATTCCTCTGCCAAAAAAATGAAGGCTATGAGGTCTCAAAAAAGCTAAAAAAATTGGGCTATCGATCCATTGACAGTTGTGAACTCACTTTGGTTGACAAACAGGTATCATCCGATGCATTGCTTGGTGGTGAAGAGGGAAGGGGTTTGCAGCAGGTCTTAGGAGGTCTCGAATTAGGTCGGATTAATGTAGCCGCAAGAGGAGCAGGGATTGCTGAAGGGGCTTTGAAAATGGCAGTGGATTATGCTCAAGAACGAGAAACATTTGGCCAACCGATTTCCCAGCACCAGGCGGTGCAACTCAAGCTTGCAAATATGGCGACACGTGTTGAAGCCTCCAAATTACTGGTAGGAAGTGCTGCAAATAAATTTGATTTGGGAGAACGATGTGACATGGAAGCCGGAATGGCAAAGTATTTTGCGTCTGAGGCAGGAGTCTTTTGCTCACAGGAAGCAATGCGTATTTTCGGCGGGTATAGTTATTCTACAGAATACGAAATTGAACGCTTTTACCGCGATGCGATGTTGATGTGCATTGGTGAAGGAACGAATGAACTGCAGCAACTGATCATTGCCAAACAACTTCTCGAGAGAAATAAAGGATAATTGGTGATGTTCTATGACCTTAGCTTCTGAGTCACTCCCCCTAAGCGGACTGAAAGTTTTATCGGTAGAGTTTTATGGAGCCGGTCCTTTTTGTACCCAATATTTGTCTACCTTTGGGGCGGATGTCATCAAAATTGAAAATTCAACCCAAGGGGGAGATTTTGCCCGGACCACCGGTCCAAATTCCCTGGGTCCGGAAGACAGCCTGTATTTCCAATCTTTTAATCAAGGAAAGCGCTCACTTTCCCTTGATTTAAAAGATAAAAAAGGGAAAGAGGTTCTTCATCGGCTGGTTGCAAAATCCGATGTGATTACCAATAACCTAAGGGGGGACAAACCAGAGCAACTCGGACTGACTTATTCAGTACTCAAGGAGGTGAATCCCAAAATTGTATGTACCCATCTGTCTGCTTATGGACGCAACAATGAAAGATCCGCTTGGCCAGGATTCGACTATTTGATGCAGGCAGAGGCTGGCTGGATGGAGTTAACTGGGGAAATAGGATCGAACCCACAGCGCGCGGGGTTGTCTTTGGTTGACTACATGACGGGAATGAACAATTTGTTCGCCATTATGATGGGAGTATTTTATGCCAGAAACTCTGGTCAAGGGTGTGATTTTGATGTTTCTTTGCTCGACACCGCAATTTTTCAACTTTCATATCCCGCTCTTTGGTCCTTAAACGAACAGTACGACCTTTCCCGTCAACCCCGTTCTGCACATCCTGAATCCACACCAAGCCAATTGGTCCGAACAAAAAACGGTTGGATCTTCCTAATGTGCCAGACCGAAAAATTCTGGAAAGTTTTCTGTGAATTAATGGACGAACCCTCGCTGACTGAGAATTCTGAATATCAAACTATGGCTGATCGTCGTCGCCGACGTGAACAAATCAGCGAAGAGTTAGATCAAATATTTTTAAAACACACCACCGAAGAATGGTTGGAACGGTTTCAGGGGAAAATTCCAGTTGCTCCGATAAATGATCTGAGGCAAGCATTAGAGAATCCATTTATCCGGAAACAGGGAATGATTCAAAAAATTGATCATCCAACCAAACCTGAAATGCAAGTACTCTCCAATCCCATCAAATGGAATCAGGAACGGATGACATCTCATCCTGGACCTCATAATGTTGGCGAGAATACCCAAGCCATTCTGAAGGAATTCGGATTTTCTGAAGCTGAAATATCGGAATTGCAGGCTGAGGGGGTTGTGTGAGCAAACTTTCAGGGATCCGAGTGGTCGATCTTTCTTTATTTTTACCTGGTCCGATGATGACTTCGATGCTGGCGGATCATGGTGCAGAAATAATTAAAATTGAACCTCCTGGAGGAGATCCGGCTCGCCAGATGGAACCCTTTGAAGAAGGGCAGTCGGTGTGGTTCAGAAACATCAATCGTGGGAAACAATCAGTCGTCCTGGATCTCAAACAAAAGGACAATCTTCAAAAACTCTACGGACTTGTAGAAGAATCAGACATTTTTGTAGAAGCCTTCCGGCCAGGAGTCGCTAATCGCCTCGAAATCGATTATGAAACATTGTCAGCGATTAATCCCAGGATCATATACTGCTCCATTTCTGCTTTTGGACAGGATGGGCCATTAGCCCATCATCCTGCACATGATCTTGCAGTGGAGGCTTTTGCCGGCTTCATGAGTGTCAATGATAAGGGTGATGGTGAACCCGTGGTTCCCGCTTTTCCTGCAGCAGACGCTTCGGCCTCACTTGTGGCACTCTCTGGAATTTTAATGGCTCTCATTGGACGAGAACGGACAGGAATTGGCGATTATCTTGATATTGCCATGTATGACAGTCTGCTTCCCTGGTGTGGGCATTTTGCAGGACCCTCGCTAGCTCATGGAGAGGCGGTCCATTCGGCAACCCAAAGGTCATTGGGTGGATCGGCATTTTATAATGTCTACAAAACCAAGGATGATCGACACATTGTTTTAGGCGGCAGGGAATCCAAGTTTGTTAAAAACCTCTTGAAAGCATTGAAACGAGAGGACTTGATAGACCTTTGTCTTGGCCCTCCCGGACCATCCCAGAATCCGGCTAAAATTTTTTTGCAGGAGACCTTTGTAACTCGGAGTCGGGATGAATGGGTGAATTGGTTCAAGGACAAGGATGTCTGTTTTGCCCCCGTTCTAGATTTTGTTGAAGGATTTTCAGAGCCGCAGTTGATTTTCCGTCAAATGTTGATTGAAGGCCCAAAAGGACAAAAAGTTTTTGGATCCCCGATCAAATTTAAGAACGAGCCAGGGAGTGTTTCCACAATCGCTCCAGAGTTGGACGAACATGGAAGTTTGACCAATTCCTTATGACTCTTGCGGAGCAACTGGTATCAAGCCTTAACAGGGCAGTCCCAGAAGCTACTTTTGAAAGAGCAAGATCCCATGTCCTGGACTGGGTTGGTTGTGTGTTGGGAGCTGCCAGAGAGCCTTTAGCCCAGCAAATCAGGTCTTTGGTCGCGAAAAACTCAGGACAGTTTCCCAGTTTTGGCATAGGACCCTTAGACGCGAAATCTGCAAGGACTTACGCGATTTCTCTGGGAAATCTTCTTGAAATGGATGACCTTGTCCGTGCAGCACTGGTGCATCCTGGGCCAGTCGTTGTTCCAACTGCAATTTATACTGGATTAGAACTTAAACTATCTTGGAAAGAGACTTTACTGGGCATCATTAAAGGGTATGAAGCAGCGGCCAGACTCGGTGTTTTGCTGGATCAATTCCACTATTCACGCTGGCATCCAACCACAACAGTAGGTGTTGCAGCAGCAGCAATAACGGCCTCAAGCCTCCGAAATTTAAATGCTTCTCAGACGGTTTCAGCCCTATCCAATGCTCTTTCTGTATCAGGAGGTTTATGGCATATGCGGCATCATGATGTTTCAACGAAACAATGGAATTTACTCCATGCAGTGAATACCGGGAGGCATGCTGCAGAGATGGCCGAAATGGGCTTCACTGGCTCCAGCGAAATCATCGAAGGTCCCCAGGGCTGGTTGGAGGTCCTGTCTGAAAATTTACTTCCAAAGGAAATGATTCAGGATGAAGAATGGTTAATCCATCAAGTCAGTTTTAAACCATGGCCTGCCTGCCGTCACTGCCATGCTGCAATTGATGCTGCAATAGCTCTGCACAAAGATTTTGATCAGGATGAAGCTTGCCAAGTGGTTGTTCAAACTTACTCTGATGCAATAGATTTTTGTGATAGACCAATACCCGTTACTCCTGCCCAGGGCCGCTTTTCATTACAACACTGTGTCTCTGTGGGATTGTTGAAAGGAGATGTATCATCATCAGATTTTACAGAAAACCGGCTTCATGATTCTCAGATTGAAGCGCTTCGAAAAAACGTTAGGATTTGCGAGGATCCAAGTTTCACCCAAGCCTATCCAAACCACTTTGGTTCAGCTGTAAAAGTTATGAATTCAAATGGAAAAAAGAAGACAGTTAAGATTGCAGATGCTAAAGGAGATCCGGAATGGCCTCTGAAGGATGAGGATCTCTTAAAAAAGTTTTATGACCTTGCAGAGAGCGGAGGTGCTGATTCTTCCAGAGTTCAAGAACTTGCCAAAGCACTATTACAATCTCCTCTTTCAACCCCTTTGCCAAAAATATTGCTGTCAGCTCCATGAACGAACGTGTCGATTTTCTTGAAAATCTGCTTGATCACATTGAGAGCATTTCATGGAAGTCTTTAAAAAAAGAAGTCCGGGAACGATCCATAGTCTTCCTGGCCGACACGATCGGCGTAGGATTATCTGCTGCAGGACTTCCTGATACCCGCCGATTAAGTGCTTTATCTGAAAAATGGGGCCCTGGTCATTCTCAACCACTCGGTGGTAGTCCTAAGTTTTCTACGTCAGAAGCAGCCTTCCTCAATGGATTTCAAATCCACTGCCAGGAGTTTGATGCCGTTCATGAACAGGCTGTATTGCATGCCATGTCCGTGGTTTCCGGAGCAATGCTGGCAGACTGTCAACGCAATCGAATCATGGGTTCCAAATTTTTGGAAGCCGTGATTTGTGGTGTTGAAGTGACTGCCGCAGTTGGAATTGCCAGTAGGGCTCCCATGCGTTTTTTTCGTCCTGCAACAGTGGGATTGATGGGTGCAGTAGTAGCTCTTGCCAAAGCCCATGGTGCAGATCGAACAACCATGAAAAATGCTCTTGGCTTAGCTTTTTCTTATGTCTCAGGGAACATGCAGGCTCATTTGGAAGGAAGTCCTGCGCTTGCCTATCAAGTGGGAATAGCAGCCCGAAATGCAGTCTTTGCCTGGGATATGGCTCGTGAAGGGTGTCACGGGCCGCATGATGTTTTTGAGGGCCCCTATGGATTCATGAACCTTATTGAGGATAAGTGGGATTTGAAACCGAGTGTTGATCGTCTTGGAAAAGTTTGGGCTATTGAAGAACTGGTTCATAAACCCTATCCGTCTGGAAGAGCATCTCATGGAATCATAAGGTTGTTGGAGGAGATTTTATCGGAACAGAAATTAGACCCTAGCGATATAAAATCGTTAAAAGCTTCTGTCCCTCCTTTGATTTTGAGATTGGTCGGACGTTCCTGGAAAAAGGGTTTGAGCCTGGCCCAGGCGAGGCTTTGTCTGCCATTTCTGGTTGCCACATATTTGATCAAGGGGAAGATTGATTTGAATTCCTATCATGAAGACTGGTTTAAGGGGAATGAATGGCATGAAGCTGCATCAAAATTAAGTATTGAAGTTAATGATGTTAAAGATCCGAATGCTCTTGTCCCACAGCAGTTGAAAGTTGAGACCCAAGATGGTCGTTTTTATGCGAAATCCACCTCTGAAGTTTATGGTAGTCCATCTGCTCCAATGTCAGAGGATGAACAATTCCAAAAATTTTCTGGATGCCTTGATTTCAGTGGAATTCAAGGTATGAATGATCGCAGGTCGCAGTGGGAGAAATGGTTTGGTTTTCACAAATTAGATTCGGTTCATGAATTAATCACTGAATTCAGAATCACTTAAACATCAGGGGTTAATGTCAAAAACTTATTTTGATCATTTCAATGTTCCAGAACTGTACTCTCAATATCCTATGGGCGCAGAGTTTCTTGAGCGGTATACCAAAATGAGTCGAGATGAACTTTGGGCTTTTCAGGACTGCCAGTTCCGTAAAATTCTAAAACGTGGTTGGGAGGTCCCATTTTATCAGCGTTTGTGGGATGCTGAGGGTCTAGAGCCGGGGGATGTTGTTGGACTTGAAGATCTCAACAAGCTTCCTGTTTATGATAAGTCTGACCTGATGGCTTCAATCGAAATGCATCCACCTTTTGGAGATTTTTCAGGATGTGATTTTGGAAAGAGAGATGACCATCGTTCGGTCATTATTCATACAACCTCAGGCACCACAGGAAATCCCCAGGTTCTTACTTTTGGGCCGAAGGGTCGTGAAATAGCAAATTTGCTTGTTGCCAGAATGTACCAATGGCAGGGGCTCAGAGATAACGATGTAGTTCACTCAGTCTACGGTCATGGAACCATCAATGGGGGGCATTATATTCGTGAGGCTGTGACTCATTTTACCAATGCCCTATTCATTTCTGCAGGAACCGGGCTGGAAACCCCCTCTGAGAGGCAAGTGAGTCTCATTCGTGATTTTGGTGCAACGGTACTCGTTGGGTTCGTCGATTACCTTCGAAAGCTAGCAACGGTTTCAAAAGATCAGGGTTGGGATCCTGGAGATGACATGAAAGTACGAATGATTTGTGGGCATTTGGGAATGGAGGACCGGAGTCAGGTTGAAAAAGCCTGGGGTGGTGCTAAAGCCTTCGACTGGTATGGTGTTGGTGATACCGGCAGCATTGCTGGTGAGGGACCGGAACGTGATGGGTTATATGTCTGGGAAGACGCTCATTTTCTCGAAATCTTGGATGTAGAAAGCAAACGAACGGTGGAACCGGGTCAATCGGGTGATATGGTATGCACGTGTCTGTACAAGGACGACATTTTCCCCATCATCCGTTTTAACACCCATGATGTTTCAAAAGAGATCATTGGACACAACGATTCCGGAATGGTGTTTAAGCGTATTGCAGGGTTTTTGGGACGATCAGACAACATGATCAAATTGCGTGGAATAAACTTTTTCCCGCATGCGGTAGGAAGGATTCTGGAACGATTTGAGGAGTTTGAAGGTGAGTACATATGCATTGCTGAGCGCGATTCTGACCAGCGGGATAATTTACGGGTTTTAGTGGAAATCGAAGCGGAATCCGATTCTGAAAAGAAATCAGCCTATGAAGGGGTATTAAGAAATGAATTGGGATTCAGTGTCGAAGTCGAATTTCTACCGGTTCTGGGAACTGCAGAGTTGACCCAGATAGAGCATCGTCAAAAACCTCTGAGACTTCTCGATTCGAGATTCACGTGAGTGCCATAGCTCTGGTTGAGGATTATCTGAATGAACGCAATGATCCATTGAAGGCGGTAAAGGAATCGCTGGATCTTTGTGAGAGAGACCGCAACGGATCCTTCCTCAATCTTGATCGTAAAGGGGCAATCGCCGCAGCGGAACTTTCCCAAAAAAGATACTCCCAGGGCAATCCCATTGGTTTATGGGACGGTGTACCCATTGGTGTGAAAGACAATCTTGCTCTGGCAGGGCTTCCCTGGACCAATGGCATGTCAGCCTATCAGGATCGAATGGCAGATTTCGATGCCTCCTGTCTTTCCGACCTCAAAGCCTCTGGTGCAGTAATCATTGGAAAATGTCATTTACACGAGGCTGCAATGGGGACTTCAAGCAACAATCCCTGGTTTGGTCCATGTCATCATCCTCGTCTTTATGGATTTTCTCCAGGAGGATCTTCTGGAGGTTCTGCTGTCGCAGTGGCTTCAGGATTAGTTCCTTTGGCTCTTGGGACGGACACGATGGGTTCAGTCAGAATTCCTGCCGGGTGCTGCGGAATTTTCGGTTACAAACCCAGTCCCGGAAAAGTATCTCAGCACGGACTGGAGATCTTAAGTGAAGAGTTGGATACGGTGGGGCTTCTGGCAGAAAATCTTAGGGATTTGGTCGAGTATGGTTCATCCCTCATCGGATTATCTGAAAAACCTGCGGTGGTGAAAATGGAATCAATTCACGTTGGAATTCTTGATGAATCTGATTTGGGCGAATGCCATCCGAAAGTAATATCGGCTTATTTCAATGCAGTTTCATTTCTTCAGAGTTCCGGGATATCGACCAAGAAGGTTCCATGGGAAAAAAACCCATCCTGGCTACGGAAAATGGGACTCGCCCTGTGTGAAAAAGAAATTTACAAAAAACATGGTTGGTTGCTTCAATCAAATCCGGATTCAGTCTCTCCTGAACTTACGAAGCTGATGAAATTCGGAAAGGAATTATCCGCGGAGGAACTTAACTCGATCAAGGGCAAGTTAAAGGAAAGTGTCAGCAATATGAAAAAATACTGGTCATCTGTAGACGTGATTATGACTCCAGTGACTCCTTGTCCAACCCATTCTTTTGATGTTTCAGCACCAAATCATTTTGCTGACTTTACTGCACCCGTCAATATCATGAAGCGACCGGCGGTGGCTATTCCGTTTTCTGAAACGGAAGAAGGACTGCCCCTGGGGTTACACGTTATTGGACACGAGGGAGAGGATCCCCAATTGTTATCCATGATCTCTACCTTAGTTGATGCTCTCAATCCGGATCATGCCTAAAAGGTAGTGAAGGAAATTAAATCCCGAGAAATTGTATGCAACAGGAATCTGTGATTTGGCCGGAAAATGCACGATTGGCAGTTTCAATCGTGGTCAATGTAGAGGAGGGTTCAGAAATGAGCATCATTCGAGGAGACAAGGGCATGGAACCGGTTGACGAATTAGGCGTCTTTGTGAAAGCTCCGATCCGGAACTATGGTAACGAAAGTAATTATCTCTATGGGATCAAGTCAGGTGCCCCCAGAGTTATAGACTTATTAAAACAATTTGATCTTCCTGCTACATGGACCGTTGCAGCACAATCACTCGAGTCTTTCCCGGAACTGGCAAAAGCAATTCGTGATTCAGATCATGAACCTTGTTCTCATGGCTACAGGTGGATTCATCAATACAAAATGGATGAAAAAGAGGAACGTGAATTCATCCTGAATGCAACAAATTCCATTAAAACTACATGTGGACGTCGTCCTGTAGGGTGGCTATCAAGGTATCTGCACACAGAGAATACAAGACGTTTGCTTGTTGAGGCGGGCTATAAGTACCACATGGATGATTACTCAGGAGATGTTCCTTTTATTGATTCAGAACATCCTGAACTTGTGGTTGTTCCCTATCAACTCGATACCAATGATATGAAACTTTGGTTGAACGCTGGTTATACCCCCGATATGTGGTTGAAGTACGCTAAGGATACCTTTGAAACCCTTTACCGCGAAGGAGAGCAAAGCCCCAAAATGATGTCTCTTGGAGTCCACTTAAGGATTATTGGAAGGCCTGGTCGCATCTGGGCCTTGGAGCAATTTTTCGAACATATCAGCAAATTTGATCGGATCTGGGTGACAACCCGGGAAAAAATTGCTGAACATTTGCGTTGAGAAGATTTTTCAAAAATAAGCCATACTGAATGATGCAAAACGTGAGGATCTTTAAGCTCATGATCTAGACTAAAATGGTTATGATTTTTAGCCCTGGAATGTTATCCGTTTGGCATTAGCAGAACCTTGCCATTGCGCTCCGTCTGGTAGGCATGTTTCAGCGCATCACTAAGCTGATCTAAGCGATAAGCAGATTCAACAGGAGTATATAAATTACCATTGGTAATCTGACTCGCCAATTCAGCATACAATTTCTGCAATTCATCAGGTTTCATAGTACCCAGCAATTTTGCGAGCCAGAAGCCGGTCAGGGTAATCCCTTGAAAGACGACCAGCTCAGGGGTGAGTTGACATGGCTTTCCGCTTAAGAGTCCATAGTTGACCACGGTGCCGCCTTCGCTCAAAGCTCCCCCAAGCCTCAAAGTTCCCTCACCTGCAACGGCATCGATCGCTAATGGAATATTTGCATCACCGACTTCGGAACGCACCCTCTTCGCAAGATCATCTCCATCCAATAAACCACATCCGCACCTATTTTGCGTAATTCCCCAACCAGTTCTGTTCGCCGGACTACATTGAGTGTTTTGACCCCTTTGGTTTTCGCCAACTGAATGATATAGCGTCCCACAGCAGAATTGGCCGCATTCTGAATGACCCAGTCTCCAGGTTTTAAGTTAACATACCGCTCAAGCATGAACATCGCTGTGGCTGGGTTAACTTTCAACATGGACAGTTGCTGCACATCCGCATCTTTAGGAACCTTGACGACTGCTCCAGAGGAAACCTGGATCTTTTCAGCCCAGTTTGTTCGACCAAGGCTCATCACACGGTCACCCATTGCAAGTTCGTTAACTCCTTCGCCAACCGCCGTAATGGTACCCACACCTTCTATACCAAGTCTTGCGGGCAGAGGAGGTCTGGATGCGTACTTACCCTCGATCAATAGCAATTCAGCCGGGTTGATCGGTCCTGCCTCGACTTTAATGTTTACCTCACCTGGGCCTGGACTTCCCAATGCAGGACCCTCAACCATTCTGCAAACTTCCCAGGGTATGCCAAATCGGGTCAACTCAACGTATTTCATTTCCTATTCTCATTTATTATTTTTAAAAAAACTCTGTTTTAAATCGTTACCTCAACCCATTTTTGAATCCTGTTTTGTTTGAACTAAGGATTTATCTTGATGGGTCCCAGAAACTTGTTCAAAACCTTTAATATTTTTGAGACGAAAACTTGTCTAGCTCTTTAAAGTTTATCTAAAATAGCTGCTCCCAACTCTGCCGTACTAGATTTCCCGTCCATATCAGGAGTAAGTGCTTTTCCTTCCTTAATCACCGTTTTAAAGGCATTAATAATGTCATTAGAGGCATCTTTTTGACCCAAATGCTCAAGCATCATTGAGGCAGACCAAATCTGACCTATTGGATTGGAAATTCCTTTTCCGGCTATATCTGGAGCAGAACCATGAACTGGCTCAAAGCACGATGGAAACTCTCGCTCAGGATTGATGTTAGCACTGGGTGCTATTCCAATCGTTCCAGTAATCGCAGGACCTAAGTCTGATAAAATATCACCAAATAAGTTAGATCCTACAACCACATCAAACCAATCAGGATTTCGAACAAAATGAGCCGTTAAAATATCTATATGGTATTTGTCCGTCTGAATATCAGGATAGTCTTTTGAAATTTCATCGAACCTTTCATCCCAAAAAGGCATTGAGTGAATGATACCATTGGATTTAGTTGCTGAGGTTACATGTTTGCGATTGCGAGTTTTTGCCAACTCGAATGCATACCGCATAATTCGGTCGACACCACGCCGTGTAAAAATGCTTTGTTGAACAGCAAATTCTTCATCAGTTCCCTCGAACATTCTTCCACCAACTTCTGAATATTCACCTTCGTTATTTTCCCTGACGATCCAAAAATCAATATCTCCTGGCTCACGCCCAGCCAGTGGACACTTCATACCTTCTAAAAGATAAACGGGACGCAAATTAACATATTGTTGAAATTTTCGACGTATGGGGATCAGCAGTCCCCACAAAGAAATATGATCTGGAACCCCAGGAAATCCCACAGCTCCCAGCAAAATAGAGTCGTGATTCTGAATTTCATCAAGACCATTTTCTGGCATCATTGAGCCAAATTGATGATAGCGTTCACAACTCCAATCTTTATGATCGAAGTCAAAAGATATGTTGTAACGCTTTGCTATTTTTTCTAAAACTCGAATGGCTTCAGGCATGACTTCTTTGCCAATTCCGTCACCGGCAATAACTGCAATTTTGTAATGATGTTTTTTCATAATAATCATTTCTTTGAAAAACTCTTTTTGCTTAAAGACTCGAAAGAGTTGCACAGGCTAGTCAAATTTCAATAAACCAAATCTTGGCGTCAGGCGGAGACCCTCACCGGCATCTAAAAATTTTCTCCGAGCCTCATCATAACTTTTGAAAAAGCACTTTGAAATCGCATCCAACAAAGACATCTGTTCAATCATCCTCTATGTAATTTTTTTTTCAGTATCGAAGGGCAGCACCTTAATTGGAGCGAGACCTGGTAAAAACGAATATTTAGAAGTTTGAAGTTATGAGTATATTTTATATATCAATACCTTTGCTGTAATGATTATAATTTGGCGAAATATCAGGTTTATTTCAAATCTTACACATCATTGCCAAAAACATAGATTTTTTCATGAAAACGATCATAACCAACATAAAAGTTTACATTCTAAATGGTCCTAAAGAAAAACGTCCTCACTGGGTGAGTAACTTCATCGTACCCAATGCAAATGAATTATTGGTGATTCTAGAGACAAACCAAGGTGTAGAAGGATTTGGATTAGCCACAAGTTACACAGACATGAGTCCCATTGTTCATGTCATTGAATCAGGAATTTCAGAAAAAATTCTTGGTTGCAACCCACTTGAACCTGAAATGCTGTATCAGAGTTTATTCAATCTGACCGCATCCCGTCTAGCTTATGAAAAGGGTTGGAGTCGAGAGGCTCTAATACGTGTATCAGCAGCAGTGGACATTGCCTGCTGGGACATTATTGGGAAGATATCCGGATTACCTCTATACCAATTATTTGGAGGCTTTCGAAATAAAGTCCCTTGCTACGTTACTTGTGCCTATTACCGTGAAGGTAAGGATCATGCTGAACTAAAAGACGAAATTCAAATGCTGGTTGATCAGGGTCATCAAGGATTCAAAGCTAAAGTTGGAGGTCTGAGCCTTGCTGAAGATCTAGAACGTATGGAACTGGTTCGTGAAATTATTGGGCCAGAAAGAGATTTGATGATTGATGTGAACAGAGCATGGGACCTAAAAACCGCAATAGAGGGGGCCCGTTTGCTTGAGCCTTTGAAACCAACCTGGCTTGAAGAACCAGTTCGATGGATGGATGACCGTCGAGAACTGAAAATACTTGCACAACATACTTCCATTCCTCTATCCGGAGGTGAAAGCGAATCCACGAGCTACGGATGCCGCACTATGATTGATGAAAAAGCAATTCAGATCCTACAATTTGATTGCACAATGTTCGGGGGATTCACAGAAGGTAGGAAAATGACAGCACTTTGTGATTTGAACCATGTGGATGTTGCGCCTCATCATGACTGTTTTATCCATGCACCCTTGGTAGCCTCAAGTCCCGCCGGAAGAATTGTAGAGTCCTTTACTGACCCTGAACGAGATCCCCTTCAAGCTGAACTCTTCGAAAATCCTCCAAATATTGAAAATGGCTGGCTGACTCTTAATGAAGCACCAGGACTAGGATTGACCCTTTCGGAGAGCGCATTGGCAAAATTTGGCACTCAAATCATCTGAAACATTCGGGAATAAAGGATGAAGCAAAATTATAAGTTGTGAGAAGTAATCCGAGTCTTGTTTTGATACTACCCCTTTTGCTTGGCCATGCTTAAGCCCTAGATCTGATTCGCTGCATCGCATAGTACGGTGAGTTTTTCCATTGACAGGTGAGTTCCGAGAAAACCGAGGCCGCAATCTGGCGCTGCAATCAGACGTTCCTGTGGCAAGACCTGCAGAACGTATTTCATCCGCTCGACAACTTCGTCAACGACTTCAATTTTGCTGACAGAGATATCGACAAAGCCGACAATCGCCGTTGTTTTTTTGAATTTCTCGAACAATTCAAGATCATTCTTGCAATGGCAGTCTTCGATTGACAAGGCTTCTATCTTGCCATCTAAAGCTTCCACCAGATCATGATAAACCATGTGATCTGCCTTAGGATAATCGGGGTTGTCAATACGGTCAGGATAGCCACAGCACATATGAGCGGTGCGAACAACATTATCTGAAACGCCGTGAAAAACTCGCTCTAGTGCTTCAATTCCAAAACTCATAGCGTCTTTAGGTTTACGGGCAAAGATCGGCTCATCAACCTGAATGTGCTGGCATCCTGCCTGTGCCAGGGCCAATACTTCCACGTTAAGCGCATCAGCCAGATCCCGGGCGAGTTTATTCCTGTCGTTGTAATGGCAATCCGCCGTGGTATCCATGATGGTTAATGGGCCAGGCAGAGTGATTTTGACGGGGCGATCTGAAGCGGCCTGCGCCTCAAGGTAATCTCTCGGCAGCACCGGCTGACCAGCTTTGATTTCGCCTCGAATAGCAGGCAAATCCGTTTCATAGGCTCCATTGCGCATGATTCGATGTTCCAGATTTTCAAAATCGAACCCGGAAATATTACGGCATTGGTAATGTACATAATTTTCCCGACGTTGCTCACCATCTGTAGGAATTGTAATGTCACATGATATTTGCGCCTTGACTACTTCTTCCGTCGCGCGTCGAAACAGCGCATCATGTTCGGAATTGTTGCTCCAGGAATCGATCACTGCGGTTTTATATTCATCAGAGCCAATTCCGACCTCGAACCAGTCTTTGATAGGGACATAATCTGGTTTGGGAAATGCTCCGATACATGTGGTTCTGATCGGCATATTACTCAATTGAAAAAATTCTTATTGTTGGATGTTAACTCAAGGCAGGCATGCCATTTTAAGGAAATGACATGGCAATTTAATACATGATTCCGAAGGTGTATCAATCGGCTGCAGTATTACCATCGAGAGTGAAGAGACAGTGATGAAACTGCTATCCTGGGAGTTGTTTTTAGTCTAGAACCATTTTTACACCAATAAGACAAGATTGTTAAGCCAAACTAAAATAACCCTGCGGGTAGAAATACCACTAACCACTTTATGTAAAAAAGGGCGGGGACGTTTTAAGCCTCCCTATCCAGGAGCATCCAGCTTGAACATCTCGATCAGGTTAGAGTACAGGACTTCATCGGTTACCTGACTAACGGTTATGCTTAATCGTCTTGAAATGGACACGAGGTTTTTTTTCTTGTTATCCGGATATATGGTGGCTGAGAGAACTGGACGCTTCTCGTAACTTTCGCGTCTGGGAGCAAGGACATGGTCCCG
>Ga0207993_1000413_pt1 | contig 16820 bp, 9 predicted proteins | sample ETN01SmetaG_2_FD_185791 | JGI IMG/M metagenome (GOLD analysis project Ga0207993, IMG submission 185791) | Marine microbial and viral communities from oxygen minimum zone, Eastern Pacific Ocean - ETNP2014F12-01SV265 (SPAdes) (version 2) | ecosystem: Environmental > Aquatic > Marine > Oceanic ...
CTAGGCGTCTTACTAATAAATTCTCTCTTGGTGCCAATATAAAATATATTAGTCAGAGTATTTGGCAATCAAATGCGAACACCATAGCAGCAGATCTTGGAGCTTTATTTGTTACTCCATTTAACAATATTCGTCTTGGAGCCAGTCTTTCAAACTATGGTGCTGATATGCAAATGTTAGGAAGAAGTCAGAAATTTAGCGTAGACCCAGACCCTAATAATCAGGGCAATGTTGAATTTGTCAATGCTATGTACGAAACAGATAAATTTCCTCTCCCGCTCATATTTAGAGTGGGTTTGTCTGGTGAAATAATTAATTCTGATAAAAATAGATTGTCATTCGCAATCGATGCATTACATCCTAATGATAATTTAGAGTGGGTGAACATTGGCATGGAATATGCAGTAATGAATATGTTTTTTCTTCGAACTGGTATGAGCACATTATTCAGAGAAGATACTGAGGAAGGGTTAACGCTAGGAACTGGCTTGAATTATAGGCTTGCTGGAACCTCGACCCAAATCAAACTTGACTATTCTTACGCTGCTTTTGGTAGGCTTAAAAATGTTCAAAGACTATCAATAGGTGTCCACTTTTAAATTATTTTTCCATTTCCTTCTTTAAAAAATACATTGGCATGGCCAATGACAAACCCACGCCAAACATCATAATAAAGTACTTCAATGGGTGTGGCCCATTACCTTGCTTAAAGCTATAAATGATGTAGACCGAAAATGTAGTTCCAGCTACACCAAGATCAGCTGCTATCATTCTTACTGCATTATTCTCAAACCATGCTGAAAAGAATTGTCTTACGGTATATTGATCGATTAAAATGGATGAGAACATTGCCCAATACGGCAATACTATACCTAAGATCGCTAAGATGATGTAGAATATTTTCATTCAATGCTCCATAATTTTTAAGAAAACCATTTATGTGGACCAAAATGATTTTTAGGTGTGGGTTTATTATTATCAAGGTGCCATTTCAATCCACCAAGAACTGAATCAAGATAGGATGAAAGCTTGGGTCGTATATATAATTCGAATGGGATTCTATCGTAGAATTTTAAACCTAAATTAAATAGGTATGGATATATTGATATAGAAAGACTACAAATTTCTGGCTTTTCAAGTTCAGTCAATCTCCACGAAACAAAAGATTGCTCGTGTTCTTGGTTTCCAATGACTAAATCATATCCAACATTTTTTTTCCATGCTACAAATTTTCTTTTTAAGGCAAATCCATTCATGTAGTGAATTTCATCTTCATGGCCATCATCATTCCAAATTAAGATAGGATTTCTTTTGCAATATGGATGAAAAAGCTCAAGGCTGGACTCTTTTGAAATAGTCTTCCAAATATGTTCAGCGTTATAGGAAAGTTGTATTTTGCGTGTTATTGATTTTCGATAGTTATCAGATATTTTTGAAATACGCATCTTCAGTTACTTCAAAAAAATAATTTTTTTAACATCTGCTTTTGTGTGTGTTTTTAGTGTCACTAAATAAACCCCACCTGAAACAGATGTATTTCGATCATTGCTTCCGTTCCAAGTGACTTTATAATTGCCTGGCAACTGATTGTTGTAATTATAGGATTTTATTTTTTGACCTAAAATATTAGAAATAATAATACTTACATCGCTTTCAGTATGAATATCATAGGGAATTGTAACAAAACCATTGAAAGGGTTTGGGTACGCAGGGCTGAGCTTTGACGCTACGGGGATTAATTCGTCTTTATCTACGTTTAGATCAGTGTCAAAAACTGCTTCGAAAGATTTAAAATTTTCTACGTCTACTGCCATTGATTCAAGTGAGTCAGAAATACCTTTCCATTCTTTAAATTTGTAACCAGATTTTGGAATAGCTCTTACTGAAATAGGCACACCCGGGAAATAATCTCCTGACCATTGACCATCCAACATCAATGTATTAAGCTGAACTTCTCCTGATCCAGCAGGGGATATAGAAACTGAAACTTTTTCATGTCTAGGCAAATTAAAAGTGCTTCTTATATGCCTTTTTGCATAGAAAGCACGTGTATCACCAAATTCTTTAATACGGTTAATTTCTGAATTCCAATTGATATTGTTTTGCCCCCATCTTTGATGATGTTTAGCAATATGTTTACTAATACCATTTTTAGTAATCTCAAGTTTATCGTTTAAATTTTTTGGTAAAAATATTGTATTCAAATAGTCGCTGTAGATGTTGATAAAACGATGTTTAAAAGAATTATTTTCCATGAGCTTTCTAAAAAGAAACGTACTCCATGGCGGATTTGGCCAACCCGGACCGTTAGTTTCAAGTGCAAAATCTAGGGTATTGAATTTTTGATGTTCTGCCATCCATTTAGGAAAAGCAAATCCGTAATCGGTGTCATATATAATCCAGCGCCACTTTCCATCTTCCCTATTGTCTCTCCACATTTTTACATTATTTCCTGGCCAGTCCCGATTATCAATGAATATTTGTATAATTTGATATCTAATATATTCTTCTATATCTATCCAGTTGGATATTACTTCATAAACCTCTGATTCAGACATATCGCTCGTTGATATATATTGAAGTAACTCTAAAAAATCATTTTTAGATCCATGGATAAGCTCAAGGTTGTTCTCAAATGAGCCATTATAAGCTAAAAGACTTATACTTTCTGTTGGTACGTCATGGTGAGATGAAATGAAGTGCTCACTTATTTTTTCCCTCATGTTATATATGCCCCAATATTCTCCATTGATATAGCCTATTGTAGGTCTGTATTGTTGGTAGTCAACGCCTGTCAATCTAATAATGCTGTTAATGTATCCATCGCGAAGCATGGTTTGCTCCCAGTCGTTACCTGAGTTTCGAAGAATAAATGACTCATAGGTATCAATGTTGCTTTTTGGAAAAAATTGATATTCAAATTTACTTACGCCATATTTTTTTCTAGCAAAAAATGACATTGATTTTTGAGGGTACCCCCTACTCCATCCTCCAAAGATCTTAATACCCGCATTGGCCTTATAAGTCTGACCATTTGTATCTATGATATCGAATTGAGCAGACCTTTCCCAGTCGTTCCAGAAATTTGCTCCAAAATGAGGGAAACTTGGTGATGCAGAGGGACCTGAGGCATAAATACCATCGATATTATCAAACAAAACTTGAGGGTCAGCGCTTATAGCAACTACAGGTATGTCAGGCTGAACTCCAAATAAAAACGTATTTGTCACAGTATTAGAAGACATCCATCCGTTTTGTATTGATATTGCCTTTATTGGAGTATTAGAGTTTATTTTTAAAGCTTCGCTATACATTAAAGAATTTTCATTTGGCTCAGAACCATCTTTTGTATAATAGATTTTTGCATCTTGATTAAGATGAGTTAAGGTTATTGATTGTTCAGTATCAAAGAAACCGGTCGTTGCTGAAAAAATGGGTGGTGAAAGAAACCCATTGTATCCAGCGGAAGGATTTGCGCTTCCTGGTGATGGAAGATCAAAAAGCTTCCAATCGAGATTTTGAAGTGTCCTCCCTTTTGATTTATCAGTTGGTATTGATCCAGTAAAAAGAGAGTCTATTATTTCACCGTTAGTATTTGATAATACTAAATTTTCACCAGAAGACTTTATTTTGAAATTTGTATGAAGATATGTTTTTGGAAGATTAATTCGTGCGTCTGGTTTTCTGTAATTTTCATAAACTGAAGTATAGCCAATAGTTAGGAAGGGAATGCATGAAAGATCAGATGAAGTGTTTGAATAATTGTGCACTTCAACTGCTATTACATTTTCCCCGCTTTGCAATGGAAGTTGACTATGGTCTATAACAATCTCTTCAGGAAATCCACCTTGATAGATTTCTGCCTCATGCAATCCTGTTGCGGTCTGATTAAAGGAAGTTGAAGAGTTTTCAGGTCCGAGATTTCTTCGCGAAAATTCTTTACCATTAATATAGGCAACATATCCATCGTCATAATCAATATGAAAGAGCATCAATCCGATTTCATTTACGTTATCTATGGTAAATGTTTTTCTTACATAAACAGAGACAATTTGATTTAAAATAGTGTTGTCATCACTATCTCCATATCCAAAGCCGCTAGGTCCCTCACTCCAGTTGCTAGATGTAAAGTTAATTGAATTCCAATCTGATGGTGGCTCAGAAGTTCCAGGCCAATAATTCCATGTATCACCAATGGTAATTTCACCATGCCATGTGCTAATAATATTACTCTTATCTTTATCAGATGCCATTACTAAAAGGAAGTCATTTGCCCCAATTGAAAAGTCAGGAAACTTCCATTTAAATTTTTCAGAAAGATTATCACTTAGACCATAACCTTTAAGATTTATTGAATTGTTGGATGAGTTGTAGATTTCAATCCAGTCTGGCGTATCCCCATCTTCATCAAAAAAAATGGAGCTGTTGCTTGATACAACTTCATTGATTTGCAGAGCTTGACTTAAGAGCACTGTATTGAAAATAGTTAAGAAAAAATATTTCATTTATTAAACCGACTTATCTTAAAACAGTAAATTTCTCCTTAATAACTTTATGTCCATCGTCAATGAGAATGAAATATATACCATTTGAGACTTTATTTCTTTTATTATCCAATGCATTCCATTCAAAAATATTTTCACCTGCCTTTGAACGCTTAAAACCTGACCAAATCTCCTTTCCCTGTAAATCAAAGATAGCAACTTTGACTTTTTTTGATGAAAAAGCATCAAAATGAATATTTAATGATTTTGGAGTTGGATTTGGATACACTTTATGATTAAAAATTACCATTCCACTTGTTGATGCTTTTGAAGTAACCTTTAACATTTTAAGATTTGACCCACCTCTTGTGATTGATAGGCGCAAAACATTCTTTCCTTTGTCTAGGTCTGCTTTTCCAATCTCAGTTTCAGTCCAAATATCATAGCTTTGGGTATTTGGAAGTTTTGCTTCATCAATTAGCGTTTCATTTTCCTCATTAAAGATAGATACGGACGATCCCGCTGTTTCTGATGAAGATATAATTGAAAAATCATAGGATCCCTCTTGAAGAACATTTATGGTATATTTTAAAAATTCTCCAGATTGTGTGTGACTAACATGATATTTTGACAACTGTGTATTTGTTGATACCTGTATATCAACTCCATCATTTCTATAAGCCCATCCATTGTTCCAAACATTAATACCACCTCCGCCTGGCCTGTTATCTATATAATCAAAGTCAAAGTACGCTATTCCATTTGCTCCTATATCGTAATCAACTAAATTTATATTTCCGGGAATTATGAGATCATTGAACGGAAGGTTTTTGTTTTTATAGTTATCATCTAATAGAGCAGCTATAACATCTTTTTTTATTTCACAGTTTTCTAGCTTGAGATTCTCAACTAAGCGATTCAGTCCCAATTGAGAGGTTTCCCTTGATGGTTTAGGGCCGTCTCCATTCCAATAGCTAGTAATTTTTTCATAAATTGGATCAGATGGAGCTGATACTGGACCGGTTATTGTCCCAACTTTTTTATAGTTCCACCATGCCCATCCAATGTTATTTCTTTCCATCAGATCTGTTACTTCCATGAACCACTCGTTTGAATTTTCACCAGCTTCACCTAACCATAAAGGTCTATTCGTACGATTTCTTAAATTTATAAGGTACTGAATTGTGTTTTGAGTTACCCTATTGAAAACCATCCATGAATAATAATGAAAAGCCCAAACCATGTTTTCATCTAAAGCGGGCTCTAGGCCTTCAAAGGCTCGGGACCACATGTTTCCATTTACAAAAAGGATATGATTTTGATCGTATTTGCGAATCCTATTTCGCATCCTTCTCTGCAAGTTCCTTACCCTGGCACCTCCATTGTATAAAACAGGTTCATTAATAAGATCATAACCTCCGATCCATTCTTCGCTGGCATATCTTCTTGCTATCTCTCCCCAAATATCTATGGACCAATCTTGATTCAATGAGCTTTCCCAAAGATTTGCCCCTGCATCGCCATCAGCGTTTGCATCCTCACTTTGCGAGCCAGGAGCTACATGCATATCCAGAATTAAATATATCTCATTGCGCGTGCACCAAGCCAATACACTATCAATGATTGAAAATCCTTTTTCATTGTATGAACCGTACTCAGTGCTAAGGTTTTTATAATGAAAAGGTAGCCTTACTGAATTGAAACCCCATTCCGAGAGCTTAGCAATATCTTTTTCTGCAACATAGTTCTTTTCAAATTGTTCATAGAAAATGGCTGTAGAATCTTCGCCAATCAATTCTGTAATTCTATCACGTATTGAAGTAGGAGAGCCCCACGTTCCAAGCATGTAACCTTCAGGGACAAGCCAACCACCTAACCCCATTCCTTTGAGTATAATCTTATTACCATTTTTATCAACTATATCTTTTCCAACGGTGTGCATGAATTGTCCGTTTAATGAAGTAATAAACAGAACTAATAGGAGTAATGATTTAGGAAGGTAGTTTTTCATAAACCCGAACATACTCAATTTCCATCTCTGCGGGGAAGGCGGTTGTTTCATCTGGGCTTCCTGGCCAATTTCCCCCAACAGCAATATTTAATAATAGATGAAATCGTTGATTGAATGGCCAGGATTCGAAATCATTTCTTTCATCATTGTAAAAGCTAAAATACTTTTCGTTATTCATATAAAAATCGATACGATCTTGATACCATTCAATAGCATATACATAAAATTTTTCATCGATATCAGATAGCTTTTTGGATGATGTTTTTTGTGTATTTAGAGAATGATTATACTTACCAGTGTGTACGCTTCCATGAACTACGCCAGGATCATACCCTACGTGTTCCATGATGTCAATTTCTCCGCTTTTAGGCCAGCCACCATACATCCAATCAGTAGGAAGCATCCAAATTGCAGGCCAAATACCTTGACCAAGTGCAATTTTTGCTTTTACTTCCACTCTTCCATATAGCCAGTCACCCTTCCCAGAGGTTCGCAACCTTGCAGAGGAAAAATATCTTAGGTTGTCTGATGAACCTGTTCCTTGAGGAACAATATCGGCTCGCAAAACAAGCTTTCCATCCCTTATAAATGCGGTAGAGTCTTTATCAGAGTAATATTGTAATTCATTATTGCCCCAGCCATGACCTCCAATTTCATATGACCATTTCTTATCATCGATCTTTGAATCATTAAACTCATCATTCCAAATTAGATTCCATCCTTCTAGATCCCATTCGTTAGTGGGTTCTTTAGTTATAGGATTTGTTGAATCATTACACCCTAAAATGAAAATTAAATAAAGATACTTTTTCATTTGATTAAAGAAACTCGTTTTAGTCTATAATCACTGCTATTTGAAAGTCGAACAAAATAAATTCCTGAACTTATCTGATCAGTCTTCCAGCTTACAGTGCTTTGTTTTTCGAAAGGCTGATTATCGATAAGCGTAACAACTTTTCTTCCTAAAATATCGATAATATCTATAGTGATATTCTGATTATCGCTTGAAAAGATTGGAATTGTTAATGTACCATTGAATGGATTTGGGTACAGTTCACCAAGCGCAAATGTTTCTGGTGGTTTTACAGCCTCAAATCCCAGCCCCTGCGTCCTGTCAATTACTATCCCATTTAAAAAGGGACCTGCGGCGGCATAGCCCTGACCGTAAAGATCCAAATCAAAATGTATGTCTAGTATCCCATCAGCAACAGATACATAATTTAGTTTCTTATCGTATGCTGTAAACATACCCACCTCTTTTGAAACGTCTAGTGCGGTGACTTTTTTTTCACCCTCAACCCAGATATCAAAGGATCGTGAATTAGCGTTATAATGATTTTCAGAAAACTTAAGTAAGATATCGTAAATACCTGGGACTAGGCGAATTTTATATACGGCAATTCTTTCTGCAGATGTTTGATAAACCTCATCATCGGAAGTATTCTTTATATCTACACTAGAAACTTTTTGATGGTTACCGTTTAGATGGCCATAGTCTTCATAGTCATACCACCAAAATTTGTCTGCTTTGTAGTCACGAACACTATCTCCACCAACATTTATTTTAAGAGGCAGGTCAACAGGTTTAGTATTGTTTATTATTAAAATCTGATTGTTTTGGGTGTTTCCAAAGCTGTCAATGATATTAGAAATAGATACTCTGTATGTTTTCTTTCTGTCAAGACTGCTAGTGTGGAGATGGACTGTTCTTTTGTCTCTATCAAGGTCGATCTTATTGATCTGAACGTTATTTATGGTGTAATTAGAGAGGTTAGTTGCGCTGGTAGAATCAAGTTCTTCTGAAAATCTAATTGTGATTATGTTGTTTCTTGAGAAACCATATAGGCCTTTGGGGGGTACAGCATCTTGATATCCAAATGCATTGTCATTTGTCAAACAAAGGATCATTTTACCATCTTTGTAAATGACATTTCTAGGTTCAAATCTTACACGATTTCCAGAAAAACCATGCGTTGCTTTTTCCCATCTATTTGAATCAAAAGCATCAAAATCATCTCTCCATTTAAACTTAAACGCTTTATCAGTCCCGTAATCACCCCCACTTGGAGAGTACTCATAATAGGCTACATGATCGTAGTAAGCAAATCTTGGAATGATATCATCGTTCCACTTTCCTACCCAATCTTCGTACACTGGTACCCAGAGGTTCATCATTATTTTTTGCGCATATTTTAAAGTAGCTATATAACTGTGCCTGGGTAGGTCTTGCCGATAATATTCTTCACCATTTACAAACCAAGCGACATAGGTTGGGGTCCATTCAAATGCATAATCATAATATTCAGTATGAGGAGTAAAATTTTCGATATAGCCTTCGCGGAGATGGCTAGATTGACCGGGAGTGATGGTATTCATATTTATAATATTTTCCCAACGTCCTAAAACCTCAATATCTATTTCATTCCAAATATGACCTCCATTAATCCTCTCATCTTGATAGGTAAAAAAAGAAGATACCAATCCATCTCCTTGCGCAGATTTAAATCTAGCTTCAAATCTACCATAGAGGTACGACTCCTTTGTCCGTAACTCTCCGCCAAAATATTGTTGGCAAATACCAATCGAGATTAAAGCAAATAATGCTAGTGCTTTTCTAGTTAAGCTTTGATCCATAATTCAGATAGCTGTCATCAGTGTAAGATGGAAAATTTGGCACCACAACCGGGTACGCAACGTTACTTTGCGTTACAAACATGTCTACTCTTGAAATTTTAATTTTTTCAAATAAATCGGTATTTATAAAAATATTTTTGGAATACTTATCTTGTAATTTATCAATAATTGGTTTCATTTTTATATGTCGATCTTTTTGATCTTGATTTTTGTCATAAGCCAAGGAAGATTGAAACGCTAAAAAACTATCTCTCCATATTGATGCACTTTGCTCAACTTCAAAGGATTTATCTAAAGACATTTCATAAGCTTTTTCAGTAAGGTACATATCTTGTATAAGGTCAATTATTGCTAGTTGAAATTGACCTGTGAATTCTTTGGCATTCATTTTTTTCTTTCTAAAGACTAACGGATGAGACAAAAGAACATTTTCAAAATCTTTGATTTTCCATTCTTTTCCGTCAAGCTCGAAAAGTGTTAGATCTGAAGAGTTATTATCCAAAGGCTTGATATCTTCTAGGGTTAGCAACTCATCGGTATTAAAGATTGCGCTAGATATAGCGGATTCTTTTTCTTCGCGTGAGCGAAAATATCTTTCACTTATGGATTTCGAATAAGATAACAAAACCTCTTTATTGAAAGACAGATTCTTTCCCTTCATTACTCTTGCAATAAATGATTTATACAGCTCAACTCCTTTGCGCTCTTTTAGCGTGCTGATAACTTTTTCTGTTTGATCTGCTATAGATTTTTGAGTTATCAATTTCCTATCTGTCCAACCATTAACCTTCATAATAATATAAGAACCATCCTCCATCTGAAATGGCCCTATAACCTCGCCTTTTTCAACAGGTTGATTAAACAGTGCTTGGCTGATGAGGTGATGATTTGGTTCTTCCCATCTAACTTCTCTCGTAGGCATGTTGTCATTAAAATTTACTTTATAAATGTCTTCCAAGGTTATTCCATTTGAAAGTGCGCTATTGACCGAATCTAAAAAGGCACCTCCAGGAAATGAGAAATGAACTATCTGATATGTTCTTCCAGCCATTTTATAGTAATGGTTGATTTCATCCTTATTTAGATTGACTTTAGAAAAACCCTCTTTGAAGTACAGAAGCTGACGCATCGCCTGTTCCTTGCGACCTTTTATAAATGCAGCGGCTCCGTCATTGAAAGCATTAATTCCTGACGATTCTATTTCAAGGGCGAGTAATTTTTCTGCAATTAAATTATTTAAAATGATTTTTTTGTGTTGATAGAGGTCCCCCTTGCAATAATCAGGGCGGATTGTATACTCTGCGCGCTGTTGAAAATCTTTTGGCGTAATGATTCTATCGCCAACCTTTGCTAGGATTTCGATTGAATTTTGAGAAACGTCATTCTTTGCACAACCAATAAACAAAAAGGTTAGAAAAAATAATCGTATAATCAATGAGTGTATTAAAAACCTATACTAATAGTATATGAACTTAAGTCACCAAGAAGGCCCACTGTTCTTCTAGAATAATCTAACTGAACGACTTGATTGTTCATCAGATTTATTTTGATTCCACCGCCATAGGTGGCTCCAAATTGAGAGTCGGTCATAAACAGTGATTTATAACCTGAGCGCAAATAAAGACTTCCTTGACCAGCTAAACGAAGCTCATACTGCCCGCCAACATTTAGATACTCTGAATTGTTGTTTGGGTGAATTGCATCAACCGCAAGGGTTAACCGGTGCAATTCAGAGTAGATCGGCTTTATACCAACACCAATTCTGAACAATAATGGTAACTCCCAACCCTGTGGCCTGAATTGACCAGGAACATCGGCAAAATTTCCATCTTCAAATGGAGAGATATCTATTGGGTTTAAAAGATCAATTCCATCATATTTCATTCGTGTGCCATAATTGGAAATGCTCATACCTATGCGCATACCATCTTCTTTCTTTCCAGTTGGAGAAAGAAATTCTGTATTCACAATAGTACCAACATCAATAGCAAAGGCACTGGCTGTAGAGTGCCAAATTTTTGATGAAATAATTTTTGCAGTAGCGCCAAAAGAGAACCATTGTACAATTTTTCTTGAGAAAGTCAATCCGGCACTGTACTCATTTGCGGAGAATTTTTCGCCAGTTCCTTCTTGCTGTGCCATGGAGGTTACCTCCATATCACCGTAGCCCATGTGCGTCAAGCTTAATCCAAATGTTCCAACTCTATTTACATGAAATGTAGAGCCAATGAACATCATGTTAATATCCAAGACCCATGGCTGTAACATAAACGCGTTTTCATTTCTTGTAATAAATGCTAAAGCAGCAGGATTCCAGTAGACTGCAGATGGACCCTCAGCAATAGTTACCCCTGCATCTCCCATCGCGGCATTTGCGCTTCCAACGCCTATTTCAAGAAAATTTGCTGCGGTAGAACCGTATCGATTAATAGTTTGGGTAAAAACTACCGATGATAAAAAAGCTAACGTAAAAATATATCTAGAAATCATTTTATTACCGCAAACTTTCCAAGCTTTACATCGCCCGTAGCAAGCGATTCAACATGGTACAAATACATTCCAGCAGCTATTTCAAGCCCTTCTCTAGTGAGCATATCCCAATGTATGCCACCATCTTGTGGTGAGTTGTTTACAATGATCTCATCAACAAGTACTCCGCTTACAGTAAATATTTTTATGGTTGCCTGAGCAGGTATGTTTGTAAACAGCAATCTTCGACGCTGATTCAAAAACTGATTTGAAACTGCAGGCTCCATTACGTTGGTTGCTACGTAAGGGTTTGGCACAACGCGTATCTCCTTCATCGTGCTTTTTAAGGAATCTTCATCAAGTCCATCGTAAGAATTAATGGTGAATCGGAGATTGTCAGTTTTCCAAAATGGCCTTATAAACTTCACGCGAAAAATATCATCGCTTTTCGGAAACGTTGCTTCAGATGCTAAAGAAAAATCTATGATAAAAACGGTACCTCCCCATTTTTTATCAGCACTGGCACCTCCTACAATGATTCGATCTTCAAACTTATCAAATTGACCATTTTTATTTAGATCATCCACAACCATGTCCATAATCTCAAAAGAACCATCTTCATTTTGAATAGTGTTGTTCCTAACATAAAAACTAAAACTTTGGTCAATAAGGATTTGGTTTGTTGCTACGCGATTGTCAGTCTCATCGCGAATATTCAATTTAGAGGTAACGACGGTTTTGTATCGCTCAGGATTTGATGTAAATATAATGTCATAATCCCATGGCATGTATTTCGACTCTCTAGGGGTGGGGAAAATTCTCATGATACCGTTTCCTTGAATCCAGCCAGAATTTGCGTAATCATAGGATGGTTCGGTAAATGGCTGATCGATGCTGAGCTGTATTCCATCAAATACATCTGACTTTACTACAATATCAGGATTGATGGTCCAAACTTTTAGCGAGTCAAGGTATAATAGGTTACTACCTACAAACTTATCAGAGTTCTCAGAATATACAAGTTCGGATGAAACGGCGTTGTATACATTAACACCACTGGTAGTATACATTATCCCATGTTTATATGATGGCAATTGAGAAACGGTATCTACTTCAAACTCCACTCTGTATTGATTGCTGGGCTTAATACTTGCTTGCGCTAAAATTTCAGGATCAACCGTTCCGCTACCTGTTAAGTTATCTTCGTTAACGGTTATATCGGGTGATTGGTAACCAGCTGCTGGTTTTGTTGGCGTTACAATAGCAACGTTCTTTCCTATCGAGCGAACTTCCTCAGCTTCATCAAGCTCAACAACAACGTTATTTTCAGATGGAGCAATTCCTGGACCAATGTTTGGAGCACCATAATCATAGGCTACCAACCCATAATAATAAGTCCTTCCATTCATTACTGTATTATCTACGAAAACATGAGAAATGCCATTATCTGATCCGAGGTTATAAGCAACGCCATTAATTAATCCAAAGTCTGTAAAACCAAGCTTGCCATCTTTGATGTCACACTGGAAAATTGGCTTCATGAATGTTGGGGTACCATAGCCATCTGTTATCACTTCTGCATCAGAAAAATACTTGTCGGTTGCTCTAAATAGCTTGTAGCCTTCAAAGTCATTTACATTACCTAAAAATGGGTCACGAGTTTTTGTGTCAGAAACATTATCCCAAGTCAAAATAACTTTACCATCAGCAGGGGTAGCTGTTAGTGTTGGCATTTTTGGAGGCTGAGCAAATCTATAATCCTTCTCATAAATTACCTGGACAATCTTCTTTAATTCATAGAGTGAGGGAGCTGTATGATCTGAAGAATTCAAACCTTCTAGCGGATCAAACGAGTGGAGCTCAGCCATAGAAATTCTTTCGGATCTTCCTCTGTAGAGCGGGAAAGGTCCTGACGCAAAAATCTCAATAAGATTTGAAATATTTTCAATGTATTCTTCTAATACATTCTCTCCAATCAGATCCCACATTGCCTGATCGTTTTTAAACCACCAGGTTTGATTGGATTGTGAATGACTAGGCACCGGAAACAATCTAAATGAGGTAAGACCAATCATATCAGATTCTGATACATCTGTTTCGGCAAAATTAGGTTCGCAGCCTACTCCTTCAACATAGTCAGGTCTATGATTACCTTCGCCTTCATCAGGGCCAGTATAGTTCAATTCACCAGGAGCAACGCCATCTAGGCCAATATCGTCACCAAAAAATTCTGATTCTGAGTATATTCCATCCCCATTGAGGTCTTCACCATCTTCCCAGTCTTGGTCTTCATCTGCATCCCAGTGCTCCTTCAAATCATCCTCTGTTAATCGATAAAATGCTAAGAAATCTTGCAAATTGTGAATGCCGTCTGTTGGGCCAACTTTATTTACGGCAACATTATCCCTCTTTTCATTTAACAACCCATCCTTATCATTATCAATATCATCGTATGGAACACCTGGACTTTCAAGATAGGCAAATCCCATTGTTCCTGTAGGAAGACCCCCTTTTCCGATACCATTGATATCCCATGAATATGACATGTCAAGATCGGTATCAAAAAAGGCAAGCTCATCACTTCCATCATCGCCAATTGCATTATCGACCCAGTATCCAAAAGCAACTTCGGTTAGATCGTAGTCAGAAATATTTGCAATATTGTATTCCCAGAAAATTGCATCGCGTGCTTGCGGATTGTTCCACTGAAAACCTCGAGCTTCAACTCTAAGCCCTAAACCACCCCAAGGATTACCAAGTCCGATGGTAACTTTATCGTTGATATCTCCGATTTTCTTCCCTTTTCTTGGATAATATCGAACTCTATCTGGTAACTCTAAATACTCTTGGTCCTGCGCATCGTTTACAACAAAATAGGTTTCCATATCAGCGTAAATAACGCCGCGACCAAATCTTCCGTCCCATTCACCTGGCCACTTAGTTTCTCGCCCAACAGATGGCCAGCCATTTATTGGCCAAGAGCTAGGTCGATTGCTCATCGCTGGATACTCGCCAGTTTCATTAAAATAACCAAAGGCAGGATAGAAACCGTATTCAAATGTTCCAGCTGGATTTACATCCATCTCTTCACGATAACTTGTTTGGAGATAATAGAGCTCATGGAGATCTTCTCCATTTTCAATTATGTTTCTATCAGTAACAACTGTGCTATCAATTCGTGTAGTGGGATCATCTTTTATATAAACCTTTGCACCAACTAACAGCCCTATTCCATCAACCATCTTTAACCCGTCAAGGTTGTTTGGCCAGCGGGAAACGTTAGACTTAGGCCAGTCAGATAGCTCAGTGGTGTTTCTAAAGTAAAGAAAGACTCTATTGCCCGTCATATAACCTTCTCGCTCTGCAGCAATATCACCAGCAGAATCTTCGGGCCCCTCATATTTTTTACTTTGGGCGAAAGCTGTATTTAGTGCTAATAAAGCTACAATGATATACCTTTTCATTAAAAATTTACCCCCATTGAAAGCTTTACCATTCTGGGCGTTGCAAACATAGCAGGGTTTTTAATCCGATCTTCGTAATCATTGAAATCGCTTCGATGGCCAGCTAGGTCAGTTTCCTTAATAACTGCTGTGTAGGCTCTGCCAGTACCCCCATTAACCCAGTTCTCGTTTAGTCTATCAAATAGATTGTAAATCGCTAGGCGGAAATTAATTTTGTAATCTTTGTAGATAGGTAGGTTATAGTATCCCATGAAGTCTGCATGATACTTTGCTGGTCTGTAGTCATTATTTGGATAGAGATTAATTCTTGATAATCTGCTTTCTTCAATTGGCGAAAATGTATAGGGTGATCCAGAATTATAATATCCCGTAATTGACGCTCCATAATTGGAGGTGTTATAGGCTACTGTAGCATTAAACGTGTGCCTTTGGTCCCAGCTCATTGGAATGAACCTGTTTACAGGATCCATGCTTGCTCCAGATCTTGAAAATGTTTGCTGCGGATTGTCTGCATTGCCTCTGGTGTATTGCAAAGTATAATTCAACCATGCTGACACAGGTCCTGAGGCAAGATCAAATTTTATTTCTAACCCTCGAGCATTTCCGTAATCCTTATTGCTATACAGTCCATATTCAATTTGATTGTAGGTGCTGATTATTCGTGTACTTAACAAATTATAGATATCACGATAGAATAAAGAGACTTCTAGTCCGGCACCAGGAAACAGCTGCTGCCAAAGACCTATTTCATAGGTAACGGTTTTTTCAGCTTTGAGTTCTGCGTTGCCCATGACAGTAGAATAGTCATTCGGTGCTATTAAGAATGAGTGGTTTTGGAAGAGAGAATACATAGGAGGCATTTGGAAAAAATGCCCGTAGCTAAAGTGCAATACGGCAGCATCACCCAATTGGTAGGCAAGACCAAACCTTGGACTGATTTGAGTTTGAGGCTTCGCGCTTGGATAAGCAGATGTCATACTATCAGGTAGAGAAAGTTGGTTTGCAGGATTTCTTCTATCAGATGGAATAGGAGAATTTGGATTAAACATATCGTAGCGCAACCCAAGATTTATTACCATTTCTTGAAATTCCATTTTGTCTTGGATAAAAGCTGACATTTCAGTTGGTTTAACTGTGTAGATATCAGCGTAAAGGGTCGAATCTCCAAGAACTTCAGGAGCGTAAAGATCTGCCTCTTCAGCAGTTCCAAAATATCTATTTCTTATTTGCTTCCATGAATTGTCAACATCATAATTCGTAAAGTTAAGACCTGTTTTTATGCTGTGATTTTTGTTAACAATCCAATTTAGATCAAATTTAGCATTTGCACTTTTAACGGTTCTCTCGTCATGGTGTTTTTGCTGTCCACCCGTATAAAATCCAGGTCCAAAGCTTTCTAAAAATTTGTCGTGTACATAATTGCTGTCTAAAGGGTCCTTGTATAGATAGCCACCTGAATAGTTCTCGGTTGTGGATAGCTTTAGGTCGTAAAAAAGCTTTGTCGATAATAAGTGATTCCACTGAAAAGAAAAGAAATTGGTCTTTCCATGACCAGCTGCCATCCCATCTGGATTGTATTTAAAACCATGATCATAACCATACCCTTCATCTTGGTCAGTAGAGAAGAGTGTGGAAAAACGAACTCCATTCAATACTTGGAAAGATAGCTTTCCTAGGATACTGCTTCCGCTCCAACGATTCATGCTTACGTAACTGGAGTCTCCTGTATTTTGAGTGTTCCACAGTAGAGGATTATCG